>Ga0076929_100037_pt1 | contig 282096 bp, 264 predicted proteins | sample HotLakConUCCSL28_FD_87104 | JGI IMG/M metagenome (GOLD analysis project Ga0076929, IMG submission 87104) | Hypersaline microbial mat communities from Hot Lake, Washington, USA - Hot Lake Consortium UCC-SL28 (version 3) (version 3) | ecosystem: Environmental > Aquatic > Thermal springs > Hot...
TACAGGGACCTCACCGAGCTCGTCTACCGCACCGGCCTCACGGCCGCCCAGGTCGAGGCGCTCGCGACCGCCGGTGCTTTCGATGTGCTCGGCCTGTCGCGGCGCGAGGCGCTGTGGGCGGCGGGCGCGGCCGCGCAGGCGCGGCCCGAGTACCTGCCCGGCATCGTCACGGCCGTGCAGCCGCCCCTGTTCACCGAGCTCGACGGCTACGAGACCATGGTCGCCAACCTCGTGTCGACGGGCATCGCTCCCGGCGATCACCCCGTGCGCTTCGTGCGCGAGCTGCTGCGCGAGCGCGGCGTGCTCAGCGCGCGCGAGCTGCGCAGTGCCGAGCCGGGGCGCCGCGTCGAGGTCGCGGGCGTCGTCACCCACCGTCAGCGGCCCGCGACCGCGAGCGGGATCACGTTCCTCAACCTCGAGGACGAGACGGGGCTCGTCAATGTGATCTGCTCGGTCGGGCTGTGGAGTCGCTATCGCCGCACCGTGCGCGAGTCACGCGCCCTCATCGTGCGCGGTGTGCTCGAGCGCTCCGCCGAGGGCGTCATCACCATCGTCGCCGACCGCGTCGAGCAGCTGCCCCTGCGCGCCACGATGCCGAGCCGCGACTTCCGCTGAGGCGCGATCGGCGCACCGTGCGCCGTCTCGCTCTACAGTGATCGGGTGACGTGGCTCATCGTGCAGCACATGCCCCATGAGGGCCCCGCGCTCATCGGCGAGGTCGCCGTAGCCCGCGGCCTCGAGGTGAGCATCATCCGAACCGATCTCGGGCACACCATTCCGCGGCCCGATGAGCTCGAGGGGATCTCCGGGCTCATGGTGCTCGGCGGCGCCATGGGCGCGCTCGACGATGCGGAGCACCCTCACCTCAGAGCGGAGCGCGAGCTCGTGGCGGCCGCGATCGAGCAGGGCACCCCCGTGCTCGGCGTCTGCCTGGGCGCTCAGATACTCGCACTCGCAGCCGGTGGCGAGCTGCTGCCGGGTCGCGGCAGCGAGGTCGGGCTGGGAACGGTCACCCTGACGGACGCCGGAAGCTCGGATGCCGTCCTGGGCCCTGCGGGGCGCACCGTGCCGGTTTTCCACTGGCACGACGACACCGTGACCCTGCCCGAGGGCGCCGTGCTGCTGGCGGGGAGTGACGCCTGTGAGATCCAGGCATTCCGCCTTGGGCCCGCCGCGTACGGGTTCCAGTTCCATGTCGAGATGGGGCCGGACGAGCTCGCCCCACTCGAGGGGATGCTTCCACCGGATGCTGATCGGGATCCCCGTCGAGCGCACCACGTCGCAGAGGTCGGCCGACCGATCATCGAACGCTACTTCGAGGTGGTTGCGGGCCACCGTACCCTCTAGGGTTCGTTAGGTGTTGCGGCCCCTCGCCGCTACCGCCCAGGTGCCGGTCTCGGCACCCTCACGCTCGACGATGAGCTCGTCGACGAGGTTGACCGCGTTGCACACGTGGTTGGGCACGACCCGTAGCCGCGCCCCCAGCGGAGGAACGGCAACGCCTACCGGGAATGTCACGGTGGCGTGATGCTCGGAGAGCGCCGTGATGCGCGCCTCCGGGTGGTCGAGCAGGCGGCCGTGCCCACTCGCGTACGCGGCTCGATCGGCACCCAGCACTTTGCTCCCAGCGTCGACGATGGCGACCCGGTCGCGCCGACTGATCACCGTCGCGCGGGCCGTGAGCGCGATCTGCTCGGGATCGATCGTGCCGAGCTCCCACTGCTGCGCATCGCCGACCACGTACACGCCGGGCCGCAGTTCGGTGAGCATGCCCCCGTCGGCTGCGCGCGCACTCGGCGTTGACCCGCCGCTCACGACGGGGCACGGGATGCCCGCCGCCGTGAGTGCATCTCGCGCCGCCCCGAGGGCACCGGCTTCGTCGCCCGCCGCAGGTTCTGCCGCGTCGACACCGTAGGAGTGCCCCGGGAACGTGAACACCCCGTCCACGACCAGGCCCACCTCGAGCGCCGCAGCCGCGATGGCCCCAGCACTCTCGGGCGGCACACCACTGCGGTGGTGACCGCTGTCGACCTCGACCGCGATGGCGAGGGGAGCTGCCTCGACGTGACCCGCGCGCACGGCCGCGGCGAGCATCCGCACGCTCTCGATCGAGTCCGCGCCTACCCGAAGCCGCACGCGCCGCGCGAGCACGTGCAGGCGCTCGGCGCGCGGGCCGGCCGCCCAGATCGGGTACGCGATAAACAGGTCGTCGACTCCGGCGTCGGCGAGCACCTCGGCCTCCCCGACCGTCGCCACGGTGAGCCCGACGGCGCCGTGAGCGAGTTGCCTGTGCGCGAGCTCGACCGTCTTGTGGGTCTTCGCATGCGGGCGCAGGGCGATTCCGACTGCGCGCGCATGGGCGGCCATGGCCGTGAGGTTGCCCTCGGCAACCGACTCGTCAACCACGAGGTAGGGAGTATCGCGCATGCCCCATCCTCTCTCGTTAGCCGCCGGTGGCCAGCTGGCGGCGCAGATGCTCAATGCGCGACTGCAGCTGGGCGACTGTCGCCTGGCCCACGGCGGGGCCACCGCACACGCGACGCAGTTCGGCGTGGATGATGCCGTGGGGTTGTCCGGTGAGCTTGGCCCGCAGGCCGACGAGGCTGTGCAGGAGCGTGCGCTGCTCTTTGAGTGACCGGTACATCGGCTGCGGCGCGGGCTGCGTGGCAGGCCGGTCGGCGGCGCGGCGTGCCTGACGCTGCTGGCGGCTGCGCAGCAGTTCGTGCACCTGGTCAGGCTCAAGGATGCCGGGAAGCCCGAGAAAGTCGAGCTCTTCGAGGCTGCCGACTTCGGCGAGCTGGCCGAACTCCTCTCCCTCGTAGAGCACCTTGTCGAATGTTGCGCTGGAGTCGAGCGCCTTGTAGGTGTATTCGGCGAGCTCTGTCTCGCTCGCCCTCGAGTCGCGCTCGGCCGCCTCGAGCAGAGAGTCGTCGAGCAGTTCGTCGCCTTCGCGGTCGAGCGCGTGGTCGCGCTCCCGCTCGAGCTCACTCGCGAGCGACTGGATCGTCGGAACACTGGGGATGAAGATCGACGCAACCTCACCGCGGCGGCGGGCTCGCACGAAGCGCCCGATCGCCTGCGCGAAGTACAGCGGTGTCGACGCGCTCGTTGCGTAGACACCGACGGCGAGCCGCGGCACATCGACGCCCTCCGACACCATGCGCACCGCCACGAGCCAGCGCGCCTCCGACTCGGCGAACGCGGCGATGCGCTCGGAGGCGCCCGCTTCGTCGCTCAGCACGACGGTGGGCTGCTCCCCCGTGATGGTCGCGAGCAGACCGGCGTAGGCGCGCGCGGTGGCCTGGTCGCTCGCGATGACGAGACCGCCGGCGTCGGGGATCGCGTACCGCACCTCGCTCAGCCGCGTGTCGGCGGCGCGCAGCACCCCGGGCATCCACTGTCCTTCAGGGTCGAGGGCGGTGCGCCAGGCCTGCGCGGTGATGTCGGCCGTGTCGCCCTGACCGAGCACGGCCTCCATCTCGTCACCGGACGTTGTGCGCCAGCGCATGCGTCCCGCGTAGGAGAGGAAGAGCACGGGCCGCACGACGCCGTCGCGCAGAGCGCGGCCATACCCGTAGCTGTAGTCGGTGCGGGAGACCCGGATGCCGTCGCCGTCATCCACGTAGGAGACGAAGGGTATGGGCGCGGTGTCGGAGCGAAACGGTGTCCCGGTGAGCGAGAGACGCCGCGCGGCCGAACCGTAGGCCTCACGCATCGCCTCCCCCCAACTGAGCGCGTCACCACCGTGGTGCACCTCATCGAGGATCACGAGGGTGGCCGCCTGATCGACGAGCACACGGTGCACGAAGGGCTGCGCAGCGACTTGCGCGTAGGTGACGGCCGCCCCGTGGAAGGCACGTGCGATGACGCGCGACGCGTTGCGAAAGGCGGGGTCAAGCCTGATGCCCACGCGGTGCGCTGCATCAGCCCACTGGCGCTTGAGATGCTCCGTCGGGGCGACGACAATAACCCTCTCGACGACTCGACGAGCAAGCAACTCGGCCGCCAGCCGCAGAGCGAAGGTCGTCTTGCCGGCTCCGGGTGTTGCTGCGGCGAGGAAATCCCGCGGCTCGTGCTCAAAGTAGGCGTCGAGCGCTTCGGCCTGCCACGCGCGCAAGCGGTCAGCGGTACCGCGTGCCGCTCGCTCCGGGTACGAGGGTGACAGGTGCTCCGCGGCGAAGGTGCCCACGTGGGGGGCGCGGCGAAAGGTGGGAGACATGCGTGCTCGATGCTAGTCGAGGCCGCCGACGCCGGTTAAGGTCGACGCGGTGGTCGCGACCGCAACAGTGAGGCGCGCTGGACCGCTCCCTGGCCGAAGCGCTTCGCGAGCGCATCCATGGTGCCTTCGGCGTCGCGCCACGACTCGTCGTCATCCCACAGACCCCGGGCGACGGCTCCCGTGGGCAACAGGTTCTCGGCTCGCACACCGATGAGCCGGATGCCCCTGCCCTGGGTCGGCGCGGCGGCGAAGAGCGCACGAGCTTCGGTCGCGAGTCTCTGCGCCACCTCGGTGGGCTCAGGGATGGTCTGTGATCGGGTCAGCGTTGTGAAGTCACCGAAGCGCACCTTGATGGCGACGGTACGCGCGACCCACCCGCCGCGCCGGAGGCGTTGGGCGACGAGGTCGGCGAGGCGCAGCAACTCACGATCGAGCGCCTGCCGATCGTGCAGATCGGTCTCGAAGGTGACCTCGTGCCCGATCGACTTCTCGAGACGCGTCGGGGTCACGGCGCGCGGGTCGACGCCGTTCGCGAGGGCGTGGAGCTTGGCGGCGGCAGTGTCACCGACAGCACCGGCGAGGGTGCGCATGGGCAGGTCGGCGACATCGCCCACGGTGCGCGCGCCGAGCCGCTCGAGTTTCTCGGCGACGGCCGCTCCGACACCCCACAGTGCACTGATCGGTTGCGGCCGCAGGAACGCGGTGGTCTGCGCCTCGGGAACGATGAGTACGCCGTCGGGCTTGGCGCGGCTCGAGGCGAGCTTGGCGACGAACTTCGTGGCGGCACCCCCCACCGAGGCGACGAGGCCCGTCTGGTCGAGAATGCGCTCCCGCAGCTGCTGCGCGATCGCGTAGGGCGGGCCGAAGAGAGAGCGGGCACCCTGCACGTCGAGGAAGGCTTCGTCGATGCTGAGCGGTTCGACGAGCGGTGTGATGTCCCCGAGGATGCCCATCACGGCTCGTGAGGCCTCCTGGTAGCGCTCGTAGTGGGGCTCGAGCACGACGGCGTGCGGGCATCGACGCAGGGCGATGCTCATGGGCATGGCGGAGTTCACTCCGTAGCGTCGGGCCTCGTAGGTCGCTGCGGTGACAACCGACCGGGCGCCGCGGTGGCCGACGATGACGGGCTGGCCCCGCAATTCGGGCAGTGTGAGCAACTCGACCGAGGCGAAGAACGCGTCCATGTCGAGGTGCAGGATGCTCGCGCTCAGATCATCGGTGGGGGTCTCGGTGACCTGCCGACCGCTGCCGTCCTGCTTGCTCACCTGAGCAGTGTCACACAGCGCGACGGGCGGAGCGCGTCAGCGCTCCGCCCGTCGCGGGTGTCTCGGGGTGTCGTCAGCGGCTGCGACGGCCGGTGACGGCCCCGTAGATGACGAGCACGAGCAATGACCCGCCGATGGCGAGGAGCCAGGTCTCGATCGAGAAGAACCCGCCGAGGTCGATACCGAAGATCAGGCTGCCCAGCCAGCCGCCGAGCAGTGCGCCGATCACGCCGATGACGAGGGCGGCGAGCCAGCCGCCGGGACCCTTGCCCGGCATGATCGCCTTCGCGATGGCTCCAGCGATGAGTCCGATGAGCAGAAATGCGAGGAATCCCATGGGGCTCTCCTTTTCGTTGTGGCGAGCGCTCGGGTCGAGGGCTTGGCCGCGGTGCGGACGCTTCGGTGGAAACGCCCAGGCGATAGTCAAGCAGGTTTACCCCCGAACGAGGGTCATGACCGCTCAGGGACTTGCCAGGTTGGGTCACCGTGTTCGTGGGTGCGGGGCGCGCTGTCTGGCACTCTAGAACTATGGCTCAGCTTCATCCTTGGTCACGGTACGTCGCGATCGGAGACTCGTTCACGGAGGGCATCGGCGACCCAGAGCCGCAGAGTGCCGGGGGTCACCGCGGGTGGGCCGATCGCGTTGCCGAGCAGCTCGCCGAGCGCACCGACGACTTCGCCTATGCCAATCTGGCGATTCGCGGTCGCCTCCTGCAGCAGATCGCCGACGAGCAGGCCGAGCCGGCTCTCGATCTGCGCCCCGACCTGATCTCGGTCTCCGCGGGCGGCAATGACATCATTCGGCCGGGCACTGATCCGGATGAGGTCGCTGACCGGTTCGATGCACTGGTGGGTCGCCTGCGCCGAGACGGCGCGACGGTGCTCATGTTTAACGGCCCCGATATCGGCATGACCCCCGTGCTGCGGAGGGTACGCGGCAAGGTCGCCATCTACAACGAGAACCTTCGCGCGGTCGCTGCGAAGCACGATGCGATCGTCGCGGACATGTGGAAGCTACGCGAGCTGCGTGACCCGCAGATGTGGGACCGTGATCGCTTGCACTTCTCCCCCCTGGGCCATCACACGATCGCGATTATGGCGCTCGAGGCCCTCGGGGTCGATCACGCGCTCGAACCCCGAGCGCCGGAACCGTTGCCGCGCCGCAGTTGGCGACAGGCGCGCGTCGATGACTTCGGCTGGGCCCGCGAGTATCTCGTGCCCTGGGTCGTGAGGCGCATCCGTCACCAGTCGTCGGGCGATCTCATCGTGCCCAAGCGGCCGGACGCCCGGCACCCGCGCGACTGAGCAGTGCCGAGGGCGCTACTCCCCCAGCGCCTCGACGATCGGCTGTGCGAGCCGCCAGGCAAGATCCGGCCCTTCTAGCGCTCCCCGCCACTCGAGGGGGATGCTCACGGTGCGCTCCCCGTACCGAACCGTGACACTTCCCGGATCCGGCAGGGGCATGCCGGGCTGCACCTGCGGTGCCCGGACGAAGCTCATCGAGCGCACCTCACCCCAGACGATGTCGTCAACGCTCTCGGCCAGGTGGAGGGTGGCAGTGGCTCCCCACTGTGTCTCATACCGCGCGACAAGTTCCCCCGCCTCGCCGAGGGTGAGCTCGTGGAAGTCGTCGCGCACCGTGGCGAGCAGAGTGCGCACGTCGTCGGCGATCGTGGGATGGTCAGGGCCGGCGAGCACAGCACCGACGACCTCGACCTCCTCACCGTCGATGACCTGCTGGGCGCTGAACAGCAGGCACGCCCCCGCCACACGCAGCGTGCCCGTCTTGAGCCCGGTGACACCATCGACGCCGAGCACGAGGTTGCGATTGTCGTAGCTGCCGATACCGGGAACGCTCACTCGTGGCAGGGCTGCTGCGACGGAGACGACCGGGTCGTCCAGGGCGACGCGTGCGAGGTGCAGGAGGGTGCGCGGGCTCGCCGTATTGAGTGGCGAGAAGCCGGTGGTGTCGGCCACCGTGATGCCGGCGAGGTCGTTGTCATCGAGCCACGCGCGGGCGGCCAGGAGGTACGAGTCCACCGAGCCGAAGGCCCATGTCGCGAGGGTCTCGGCGTAGTTGTTGGCAGAGTGCACCATCATCAGTTCGATCACCTGACGCTGGCTGAGAGTCGCACCAGCCGGAGCCGGGGCCACCGTGCCATTGATGGCCCGGTACTGCGCCGGCAGGCGGCTGTCTGCCGTGGTCAGTGTGATGGTCTCGCCGGGGTCGTCGCCCTCGATCGGGTGCTCGGCGAGCACGACAAGCGCGGTGATGACCTTGGTGATGGAGGCAATCGGTCGCACGCCGTCGAGATCCCGGCCCGCGTAGACCTCTTCGCGGTCAGCCGCGCCGATGGCGACACCCCCGTAGCCGGGTAGCGTGACCGCCGCCGCCGGGGTGGTGACCTCGCTGCGCGCCACCACGGCCGGAGAAGCCGTGGGCACGGGGGCGAGCACCGCGTACGCCCCGTACCCGAGGCTGCTGGTGCCGAGGGCAAGAAGTGCTCCGACACCGACGACGTGCAGAACGGGGCGACGGCTCACCCTGCCATTCTAGGAACGGTCGGCATCGGTGAGCGCGTAGAGCGCCACCGCGCTTGCCGCCGCAACATTCAGGGAGTCCACCCCGTGTGCCATCGGGATCGTCACGACGGTGTCGGCGGCAGCCAGCGCGGAGGAGCTCAGGCCCTCGCCCTCTGCCCCCAGCATCACCGCGACTCGCTCCGGTCGCGCGGCCGCGTACGCGCGCAGATCGATGGCGCCGTCGCTGAGGGCGAGTGCGGCCAGGGTGAACCCATGAGCGTGCAGCAGGTCGGCTCCCTCGGGCCAGTCGGGCAGCCGGGCCCACGGCACCTGCAGCACGGTGCCCATGCTCACGCGCACGCTACGCCGGTAGAGCGGGTCGGCGCAGCGCGGAGTGATGAGTACCGCATCGGCGCCAAGACCGGCGACGGAACGGAAGATCGCCCCCACGTTGGTGTGGTCGACGACGTCTTCGATGATGACCACGAGTCGAGCATCCCGCAGGAGCATCGCGGGGTCGAGGGGCTCGGGCCGATGCATGCTCGCGAGCGCACCACGGTGCAGGTGGAACCCGGTCAGCTCTTCCAGCAGGTCCGCAGGGCCCACGAAGACGGGCACGTCGTGGTCGTGCAGCAGCGGCTCGAGGTCGCTCAGCCAACGCTCGGTCGTCAGCACCGACCGCGGTAGGTGACCCGCTCGCAGCGCGCGCCCGATCACCGTGATCGATTCGGCGAGGTACAGGCCGCCAGCCGGCTCCTGCACCCGCCGCAGGGCCACGTCCGTGAGCCGCGCGTAGTCATCGAGCTCGGCGCGATCGAGCGTGCTGAGTCGCTCGATGCGCATGTCTGAGTCGGTCCTTTCGGTCGGGCCATCCAGCCCGTGGAAACATATCGGAAACCGCGTGCGTTTACCCTCGGAGCAGATCATTGACTGCGAGAGAAGGGGCGACCGTGAGCATGATGGCGGCGGATCCCCGGTCATTCGATGCCGTGGCCGAGCAGTCGATCGCCGAGGCCTCGGCCCTGCTCGCCGGTCGCCGTATCGCTGTTCTCACGGGTGCCGGCATGAGCACCGATTCGGGGATTCCCGACTATCGCGGTGCGGGCGCACCCGTGCGGACCCCCATGACATACAGCCAGTTTTTGGCCGATGAGCCCTATCGCAAGCGGTATTGGGCGGGAAGTCACCTGGGCTGGGAGCGCTTCGCCCAGGCCCGACCGAATGCGGGTCACGAGACGCTCGCCGCGCTCGAGGCGGATGGCGTCGTCACGGGGGTGGTCACCCAGAACGTTGACGGGCTGCACGTGCGTGCGGGCTCGCGCCGGGTCGTCGACCTGCACGGCAGCATGGATCGCGTGCGGTGCCTGCACTGCGGGCAGACCTTCTCCCGGGCCGCGGTCGCGCACCGTATCACCAACCTCAACCCTTGGCTGGTCGCCGGTGAGAATCACCGCGTGAACCCTGACGGCGACGCCGAGGTCGAGGACGTCAGCCGTTTCGAGGTGCCCGAATGCTCGGTGTGTGGCGGCACGCTCAAGCCCGACATCGTCTTCTTCGGCGAGTTCGTGCCACCCGTGAAGTTCGAGGAGGCCCGCGGCATCGTCGCTCGCGCGGATGCGCTGCTCATTCTGGGATCCTCGCTGGTCGTGAACTCGGGCATCCGTCTCGTCGTGCAGGCGGGCCGTAAACGCATCCCGACGATCATCGTCAACCGCGGTGTGACCAAGGCCGATGCTCGCGCAGCCGTTAAGATTGAGGCGGGCACCACTGAGACTCTTGCCGCTCTGCGCGAGGCTCTGAGCGCCTGACCGGCCCGCGCGACCTCCGCCCGGCCGGCGGAGAGGACTACCTGTGACAGCGTTCGCCCTCGTGCGCCACGGCGAGACGGAGTGGAATCGTGCCCGTCGCATCCAGGGCTCCACCGACATACCTCTCAACGACACGGGGCGTCAGCAGGCAGGGGCGGCGGGACAACTGCTGGCGCCTCACGCCTGGAGCCGCATCGTAGCCTCGCCTCTGTCCCGCGCAGAGGAGACGGCGACCATTATTGCGACCCAGGCAGGCCTGGGTCGCCCCGACCTCGATGCCGCCTTCGTCGAGCGCAACTACGGCGAGGCTGAGGGACTCACCGGCGCCGAACTTGATGCGCGGTTCCCCGACGGTGTGGAGCCCCCCGGGCGAGAAACGCGCGAGGCGGTCGCCGAGCGCGTGCTCGCAGGCCTGCACCGACTCGCCGAGCAGCACCCCGGCGAGTCGATCATCATCGTTGCTCACGGCGGTGTCATTCGCAGTGTGCTGGAATCGGTCGCGCCCGGTCGACACCGGGAACCGATCACGAACGGATCGGTGCACTCTTTCCTGCACGCCAAGGGCGGGCTCGAGCTCGTGCGCTTCGATGATCCTCTCGACGAGCAGTCACTCTTTCCGCTCGCCGAGGACTACCTCGACCAGAACCCGCTCGCCCACCGCGAGCACGATCGCGACGGAGCTGCCTGATGGCCCCCACCGGCGCCGAACGCTTCCTCGAGGCCACCGCGCATCTCGCGCTTGCACCGCAACGGATGCCCGACTCCACGCACACGGCGGCCGAGGCTGCGGCTGCCGTGGGGTGCGACGTGGGGGCGATCGTGAAGTCCCTCGTCTTCCTCGCCGACGGCGAGCCGCTGCTCGCGCTCGTGTCGGGTGACAATCGGGCCGATCTCGAGCGGATGAGCGCCGCGCTCGGCGCCACGGTGACGAAGGCGGACGCGCGCGCGGTGAAGGCTGCGACCGGATACTCCATCGGGGGCGTGCCGCCAATCGGACACCCCGCCCCGGTACGCACGATCATCGACCAGGATCTGCTGCGCTTCGAGACCGTGTGGTCGGCAGCGGGAGACGCACAGTCCGTCTTCCCCGCATCGCCCCATGATCTGATCACGTGGTCGGCGGGCGTGGTGGCCATCATCGGAGTGCGTCCAGCAGACTCACCCGTCGAGCGAGCTGAACCCTAAGGACCGCGACGGAAGAGCTCGGCCTGCTCACGCAGCAGCTCGAGCAGGATCGCGGCCGAGCGACCCCAGTCGAATCGTGCGGCCTCGACGAGCCCGGCGACCGAGCGGCGCTCCCATTCCCCCGGTTCGAGGAGCTCGGTGACGCGTGCGGCGAAGGCCGCGGCATCCCCGACCGGCGCGTAGAGGGCCGTCTCGCCACCGATCTCGCGGAAGATCGGGATGTCACTGACGACGACGGGTGTGCCGCGGCCCATGGCCTCGACAAGCGGGATGCCGAAGCCCTCGTCGCGGGAGGCGCTCACGAGCGCTGTCGCGCCCTCGAGCAGGGCCGCGTACTCGTCGTCGGTGACGCCGTCGTGCGCGACGAGTGCGCCCTCGGGCGCCTCGGCGACGAGGCGCGCACGATCGGCCTCGCCGATGCTGCTGAGTAGATGCAGGCGTGCCCCGGGCAGTCGATGCAGCGCCGCCACGAGCGTCTCGACACCCTTGTACGGCATGAACGAGCCCATATACACAAGCTCGATGTCGTCCGGTCGGGTGCGCGGGCCCACGCAGGGGGGCGCGTCGGCGGCGTTCGGCACGACGGTGATGCTGCGCCGGGTGAGCCGGCGTGCGCGCATGAGCGTTCGCGTGGTCTCACTCACCGTGACGACGGCGTCAGCGCGGTTGAGCAGCAGTCGTTGCGGCCACCACGCCAGGTGGTACAGCCGCCAGCCGAGGCGCACGGGCCACGGTAAGTCGCGCGGGGGCGTCGGGTGCGCGTAGTAGATGAGGTCGTGCAGGGTGAGCACGAGCGGGTAGCGCCGCCCCAGCGAGCCCATGGTCTGCATGGGACTGAAAACGACGTCCGGATCGAGGCGGTTGACCTGGCGAGCCACGAACGGCTCCCGTGCGCTGGTCGGGCCGCTGACGAGGTGCCAGACCATCCCGTCGGGCAGCATCGCCAACTGCTGCTCATCGCTGATGAGCAGCTCGAGAGACTCGGAATCGTGGAGCAGGTCGCGCAGGGCACCCACGAGACCTGCGGTGAAGCGGCTGATGCCGTCGTGACGGGGAAACCGCACATACCGGCAGTCGATGAGGATTCTCACGCGAGGAACGCTTCGATTGCCTCGGCTGCGGTGCGAGGAGTCTCGTAGTGAATGAGATGCCCCACGTCGGGAATCTCGACGAGCTGCGCCGTCGGGAAGAGCGTCACCAGTCGTCGCTGCATCGCGATGGGAGTGATGTCGTCGTCGACCGCCGCGATGAGCAGGGTCGGTGGGGTGACGCGAGGAGCGAACTCTGAGACGTCGTGGCTGACGGATGCGCGGAAGGCCTCGAGCAGCATGTCGCGATTCGCGAAGCCGGAGAAGTAGCGATCGTGCTCGGCGTGAATCCAGCGGCGCAGGGCACGGTCACGCGTCTTCGCCATGCTCACGCTCATGATGCGCGTGACGAGGCGACTGCGTAGCACCGCGAACCCGAGTCTGCCAGGCAGAACGGCACCTGCGCGATAGAAGCCAACGGCCGCCCGCGTGAGCACTCCGCGCGGGCCCGCCAGGGCGGGAGAGCCGATCGGATTCACGAGGATCAGGCGGGGAGTCGGGGTTCCGTGCGCGACGGCAGCACTGGCGACGATGGAGCCGAACGAGTGCCCGAGCACGATCGCCTCGCCGCGCACACCCAGGGCCTCGAGCAGGGCGTCGAGCCACGCGGAGTAGCCCGTGATGTCGTGAGGTCGGTCACGCAGCGGCTCGGACTGACCGAAACCGGGCAGGTCGGGAGACAGGATGCGCACCCCCGGCAGGTGGGCAATAACCGGCTCGAGACCGTGGTGATCCCCTCGGAATCCGTGCACGAGCAGCAGCGTGTGTTCAGCGGTGGCAGGGCCGTACTCCACGAGGTGCGTCCGCGCGCCGAGCACGTCCAGCACGCGAGTCTGACTCGGGATGCGCGCGAGCGAGGCGGCGTAGGGAGACGGGGCGGACATCCCGATCAGTCTAGGTCGGCTCGGAGTGTGGAACCGGTTGTCGCGCCGGTCTACAGTGGGGAGCACTGTCCGCCCCCCCAGCGCCGAGGAGCGTTGTGAACTTCACTGCACCGATCACCCTTCCCGGCCTCACCCTTGACCCAAACTGGCATCGCCGGAGCGTGTTCTATGAGGTCATGGTTCGCTCCTTCGTGGACGGCAACGGTGATGGCACCGGGGACCTGGCGGGGCTGATCTCGAAACTCGACTACCTGCAGTGGCTGGGTGTCGACGCTCTCTGGCTGCCTCCGTTCTTCCAATCGCCGCTGCGCGATGGTGGCTACGACGTCAGCGACTACACCGCCGTCTTGCCCGAGTTCGGCACGATCGATGAGTTCCGCGAACTCGTCACCAAAGCCCACGAGCGCAACATGCGCATCGTCATTGACCTTGTCATCAACCACACCTCCGACCAGCACCCCTGGTTCATCGCGTCCCGAGAAGATCCCGAGGGTCCGTACGGCGACTACTACGTGTGGAGCGACACGGACGAGAAGTACGACGACATCCGCATCATTTTCGTCGACACGGAAGAATCGAACTGGGCCTTCGATTCCGAGCGCCGCCAGTTCTACTTCCACCGTTTTTTCTCGCACCAGCCCGACCTCAACTTCGAGAACCCCAAGGTGCACGACGAGATCTTTGACGTGCTGCGGTTCTGGGCCGATCTCGGGGTCGACGGCTTCCGGCTCGACGCCATCCCCTACCTGTACGAGTCGGATGGCGGCAACGGCGAGGGTGAACCGGCGACGCACGACTTCATCAAGAAGTTGCGGGCGATGGTGGATACCGAGTACCCCGGCCGGGTGCTCATCGCCGAGGCCAATCAGTGGCCCACCGAGGTTGCCCAGTTCTTCGGCACGAAGGACGAGCCGGAATGCCACATGGCCTTCGATTTCCCCGTCATGCCGCGCATCTTCTATGCGCTGCGGTCACAGCAGGCGACGGAGCTCCAACGGCAACTCAGCGAGGAGACCGGAGCCCCCGAGGGCAGTGCCTGGGGCGTCTTCCTGCGCAACCACGATGAGCTCACCCTCGAGATGGTGAGTGAGGAGTACCGGCAGGCGATGTACGGCTGGTACGCCTACGACCCCCGGATGCGCGCCAACATCGGCATCCGTCGCCGTCTGGCGCCGCTACTTGACAATTCGCGGGCCGAGCTCGAACTGGCGCACGCGCTGCTGTTCGCGCTGCCGGGCAGCCCGTTCTTGTATTACGGCGACGAGATCGGAATGGGCGACAACATCTGGCTGCCCGATCGCGACAGCTCGCGCACACCCATGCAGTGGACACCCGACCGCAATGCGGGTTTCTCGCACGCGGATCCCGGCAAGCTCTACCTGCCGGTCGTGCAGTCGCTCGTGTACCACTACAACCAGATCAACGTCGAGAGCATGCTCGCCCAACCGCGCTCTCTGCTGCACTGGATCCGCAACGTCATCCACGTGCGCAAGTCGCACCCCACATTCGGTCTTGGGAGCATGCGCGTGGTCGACACCGATCACGAGTCGGTGCTGGCCTTCGTGCGCGAGTACGAGGGTTCCGGCGGCCAGCTCGGCGACCCCGCCGAGCGCATACTCTGCGTCTTCTCCTTCGCCCACAACCCGGTCTCGGTGACGCTCACCCTGCCCGGCTTCGAAGGCCGCACGCTGTCGGATCTGTTCGGCGGCTCGGCGTTCCCTGCCGTCGATGAGGAGGGCAGGCTTACCCTCACGCTCGGCAGCCAGAGCTTTTACTGGCTGCACGTGGGCGACCGGGGCGTCCCCGGGCCCGCCTAGGCTCTGCTCGTGACCGACCTCCAGCGCGACCTCGCCGTCTTCGACCTTGAGACCACGGGGGTCGATGTGCGTACCGCACGCATCGTGACCGCCTATGTGGGGGTGCTCGATCCGCACGGCATCGTGGTCTCCTCACGGTCGTGGATCGCCGACCCGGGGGTCGAGATTCCTGCCGGTGCCGCGGCGGTCCACGGCATCTCGACGGAACGTGCCCGCGCGGAGGGTCGTCCGGCCGCCGAGGTGGTCGCGGAAGTTCTCACCGAGCTTCGCTCTGTGCTGAACCGCGGCCTGCCGATCGTGATCTACAACGCTCCGTACGACCTGACGCTCGTGGCGCACGAGGCAGCTCGCTACGGGCTGGAGCCTGTCCGCGAGCCGTCACCGATCATCGACCCCCTCGTCATCGACAAGGCGGTCGATCGGTATCGCCGGGGCAAGCGCACACTCGAGGCTGCCTGCGCCCACTACGGCGTCGCGCTCGAGGGTGCTCATGATGCGAGCGTCGACGCGCTCGCGGCTGGTCATGTGGCTCGCGCACTCGTCGAGCAGCACGCTGCTGCTCTCCCCGACACGGTGGAAGCTCTGCACGCGGCCCAGGTGGCGTGGCACGCCTCGCAGGCGGAGAGCTTCGAAGACTACATGCGCCGCCAGCGTGATCAGCACTTCACCGCGGATCGCGGGTGGCCGGTGCGAGACGCTGTGTAGCGACCACCCGGCCAGGCAACAGGAACGGGGCCCCGCCTCGCGGCGGAACCCCGTTGGTGGATACAGTCTCGGGCTAGTTGCCGAAGTTCTTGAAACGCTGGTTGAACTTCTCCACGCGGCCGGCGCTATCGAGGATGCGCTGCTTGCCCGTGTAGAACGGGTGCGAGGCGGAGGAGATCTCGACGTCGATCACGGGGTAGGTCTCGCCGTCCAGCTCAATCGTCTTCTCGCTGCTGACCGTGGAGCGGGTCAGGAAGGTCTCGCCCGAGGCGAGGTCGCGGAAGACCACCGCTGCATACTCGGGGTGGGTGTCAGTCTTCATGCTCGGTGTCCTTGCGTAGGTCAGTGATGAGTGCGCCCAATCGCGCGTGGTGAGAAGGTGCAGGTCGGTGAGTGAACCCTGAACCTGCTGACGACGCGTGATCGGCGCCAGAACCAAGGGTTAACGATAGCAGAATCGTTGCTGCTCAGCCCGTCAGTGAGCGCGGGCGGAGAAGCGCGCGCCGTCGCGCTGGACCATCAGGTTCAGCGCGAAGGTGCTCGACAGATGCTCCGGCGTGATGACATCCTCGAGCGCGCCGCTCGCCGTAATGGCGCCCTCGGCGAGCAGCAGAGCGTGCGTGAAACCGGCGGGGATCTCCTCGACGTGGTGGGTGACCATGACCATGGCGGGCGACTGGGCGGAAGAGGCGTACGAGCCGAGGAGTTGCAGCAGCTCCTCGCGAGCGCCCAGGTCGAGACTCGCAGCCGGTTCGTCGAGCAGGAGCAGTTCGGGATCGGTCATGATCGCCCGCGCGATTTGCACGCGCTTCTGCTCGCCGTCACTGAGGCTACCGAAGCGTCGGTTTTCGAATGGCGCGAGTTGCCATTCGCGCAGCACGCGCTGGGCGCGACGCACGTCGACATCGTCGTAGCTCTCGTTCCAGCGGCCGGTGACAGCGTGGGCGCTCGTCATGACCACGTCGAGCACGCGCTCGCTCGGCGGAATGCGACGGGCCAACGCGGTCGAGGCGAAACCGATGCGCGGTCGCAGTTCGAACACGTCGCTCGAGCCCAGCCGCTCGTCGAGGACTGTCGCTGTGCCGCTCGAGGGATGCAGAAGCGAGGCGGCCAGTTGCAGCAGCGTCGTCTTTCCCGCCCCGTTGGGCCCCAGGACCACCCAACGATCGTCGGAGTCGACCTGCCACGTCACGTTCGAGAGAATCGCCGAGCCGTCGCGGGTGAGAGAGACATCGTCGAAGTGCAGAACGCCAGCCATGATGACTCCAGCGTAGAGCACCGGACGCGCGCCGAGCCGCGGTGTATCGCGGCCGATCCACAGGTGTCGCGGTAGGCCCTAAGCGAGCAGATCTTGGTACAGCGCGGCGGTTCGCTCCGCGATGCTCCCCCACGAGAATTCCTCCTCGGCGCGGCGACGCCCTGCCTCTCCCATCACGGCCGCAGCGCTCGGGTCACTGACGACCTCGGTCAGCACGGCGGCGAGGTCTGCGATGAACCGTTCCGGATCCAGCGGAGTGCCGGAACCGTCGTGCACCTGGTCGATCGGCACGAGACGGCCGGTGACGCCGTCGTCGACGACCTCGGGGATGCCTCCGGTGGCCGTGCCGACGACCGCCGCACCGCAGGCCATCGCCTCGAGATTCACAATGCCGAGCGGCTCGTAGACGCTCGGGCAGACGAAGGTCGTGGCACTCGAGAGCACGGCGGAGAGCTCGTGAACGGGCAGCATCCGGTCGATCCAGATCACCCCCGTGCGCTCCTCCTGCAGGGCTGCGACGCCGCGCCGCACCTCCTCGAGAATCTCGGGAGTATCCGGTGCCCCGGCGCACAGCACCAGCTGCACCTCCGGGGGAAGCCGCCGAGCTGCTTCCAGCAGGTATGGCAACCCCTTCTGGCGTGTGATGCGACCGACGAAGACGACCGAGGGGCGGTCGGGGTCGATACCGAGGCTGCGCACGAACTCGGGATCATCGACCCGGTGCCAGCGCTCGAGGTCAATGCCGTTGTGGATGACGCTCACGCGGGACCCGTCGAGCCCCGGGTAGCAGCGCAGGATGTCGCGGCGCATGCCGTCGCTGACGGCGATGACAGCGTCGGCGGACTCGAAGGCGGTCTGCTCGATCCATCGCGAGATCGCGTACCCGCCGCCGAGCTGCTCAGCCTTCCACGGCCGCAAAGGCTCGAGGCTGTGCGCGGTGACGACGTGCGGGATACCGTGCAGCAGCTGAGCCAGATGGCCGGCCGCATTGGCATACCAGGTGTGGGAGTGCACGAGGTCAGCGCCAGCGACGTCCTCAGCAATGGCGAGGTCGACGCCGAGCGTCGCCAGAGCGGGATTCGCGGAGGTCAGCGAACCCGGCACCAGGTACGACTGCGTGTCTGCCTCGTCACGAGGGGCACCGAAGCAGCGCACCTGCACCTCAAGCTGCCGACGCAGAGAATGGACGAGTTCGGCGACGTGTACGCCAGCCCCCCCATACACGTCCGGTGGATACTCTCGAGTGACAATGTCGACGCGCATGACTCGACGCTAGTACAGAGGCGACTCTGGCCCGATACCCCACACTCACCTACTGTGGGGTGATGTCCACACCGAAGATCTTTGGAATCGTGCTCGCGGGAGGCGAGGGCAAGCGCCTCATGCCCCTCACGGAGGATCGGGCCAAGCCCGCGGTGCCCTTCGCCGGGGGCTACCGACTCATCGACTTCGCGTTATCGAACCTCATCAATTCCGGCCTGCGGCAGATCGTTGTCCTCACCCAGTACAAGAGCCATTCTCTTGACCGCCACGTCTCGCAAACCTGGCGCCTGACGGGCATGCTCAACGCCTACGTCGCCTCCGTTCCCGCGCAGCAGCGACTGGGCAAACGGTGGTTCGCGGGGTCGGCCGATGCGATTTACCAGAGCCTCAACCTCATTCGTGACGAGAAGCCCGACATCGTCGCGGTGGTGGGGGCTGATCACGTCTACCGCATGGATTTCCGCGCGATGATCGACGCCCACATCCAGAACAGCGCTGGCGTGACGGTGGCGGGCATCCGTCAGCCCATCGGCCTCGCTGATCAGTTCGGGGTCATCGAGACCGACCCCGCGAATCCGCATCGCATCGCCGCATTCCACGAAAAGCCGACGAGTGCCGTGGGCCTACCGGATGCCCCGCACGAGGTTCTCGCCTCGATGGGCAACTACGTTTTCGATGCCGACGTGCTGATGGATGCGGTTTCGCGCGACAGCGACAACGCTTCGTCGAAGCACGATATGGGCGGCGACATCGTTCCCGCGTTCGTGGCCAAGGGTGATGCGTTCGTCTACGACATGAACCGCAACGAGGTCCCGGGTTCCTCCGAGCGTGACCGCTTCTACTGGCGGGATGTGGGAACCATCGAGTCGTTCTTCGACGCGCATCAGGACCTCATCTCGGCACTGCCCGTCTTCAACCTGTACAACGGCGAGTGGCCTATCTACTCCCAGCAACTCAATGCTCCGCCCGCCAAGTTCGTGCGCAATGCCGAAGGGAGCAACGGCGACGTGATCGACTCCATCGTGTCGCTCGGCTCGGTCATCTCGGGAAGCCACGTGGAGCGCAGTGTGCTCGGCCCCTGGGTCGTTGCGGAATCAGCGAACATCATCGATGCCGTGGTCTTCGAGCGCACCGAGATCGGCGCAGGGGCGGTCGTGCGGCGCGCTATTCTCGACAAGGATGTCGTCGTCGTCCCGGGTGCCACTGTCGGAGTTGACCACGACGCCGACCGGGCTCGAGGCTTCACCGTGACGGAAACGGGCATCACCGTGGTCGGCAAGGGTGCGCACGTCGAGGCCTGATTCTGCGCGCCGAGAGAGACCCGCCGTCTGAGACAGGAGCAGCCCCGCACCATGGCTCGGTTTCTGGTCGTCCTCGATGTCGACTCGACGCTGATCGAAGAAGAAGCGATCGAGCTGTTAGCCGAGGAGGCCGGCAGTGAACGCCTGGTGGCGGACGTCACCGCCCGCGCGATGGCCGGCGAGCTCGATTTCGCGGAGTCTCTGCGCGCGCGCGTCGCGACCCTCCAGGGGCTGCCGGTGGCGTCCGTCGAGCGGGCTGCGTCGCGCATCCACCTGACCCGGGGAGCGCACGTGCTCGCAACGTCGGTACACGCTGCCGGGGGTGTGATTGCGGTGGTCTCCGGGGGCTTTCACGAGCTTCTCGACCCGATTGCCGACGACCTGTCGCTCGATCACCGTCGAGCTAATCGTCTCGAGGTCGAGAACGGCCACCTGACGGGTCGCACCGTCGGTGCGGTCATTGACGCTGCCGCGAAGGCCGACGCCCTGCGCGAGTGGGCACGACGCCATGAGGTACCGCTGCACCGCACGGTGGTCGTCGGCGACGGCGCCAACGATCTGCAGATGATGAGCATCGCAGGCCTGGCGGTGGCGTTCGACGCGAAGCCCGTCGTCCGGTCTCGGGCGCACGCCGTCGTTGCCCAGCGTGATCTGTCGAGCGTTCTTGCCGTGCTGGGTCTGCGAGGCTGACGGAGCGTCAGTGCCCCATGCCGAGCCCGCCATCGACGGGGATAACGGCGCCGCTGATGTAGGCGGCATCGTCACCCGCGAGCCAGGTCACGACACGTGCAACCTCCTGCGGGGTGGCAAAACGGCCCGCGGGGATGCTCTCGCGGTAGGCAGCCTGCTGCTCCTCGGGCAGTTCTGCGGTCATGTCGGTCTCGATGAAGCCCGGCGCCACGACGTTCGCGGTGATGCCGCGCCCCCCGAGCTCGCGCGTGAGGGAGCGCGCGAAGCCGACCAGTGCCGACTTGGAGGCGCTGTAATTGACCTGACCGGCGGAGCCGAGGAGCCCGACGACACTCGAGATCAGGATGACGCGACCGAACCGTGCCCTGAGCATCCCCTTGGAGGCGCGTTTCACGGTGCGGAAGGCGCCCGTGAGGTTGGTGTCGACGACGGAGGTGAAGTCGTCCTCCGACATCCGCATGAGAAGCGTGTCCCGGGTGATTCCGGCGTTGGCGACGACGACCTCGACGGCGCCGTACTCGGCCTCGACGGCGCTGAAGGCGGCGTCGAGGGAGCCGGAGTCGGTGACGTCGGCCTGGACGGTGAGCGCGCCCTCCGGACCGGCGCCGGATCGGGCGGTCACGGCCACCCGGTGGCCCTGGGTGAGGAACTCCTGGGCGATGGCGAAGCCGATGCCGCGGTTTCCGCCGGTGACGAGAACGGTGCGCTGGGAGGTCATGGGCATCAAGCATATGCGCAGGCCCGGGGGTTACGATCGGGCCATCATGAAGCCCGCCTCCTCCGCGATCACGAGCCTCCCGGCGTCACCCGACGAGGAGCGGCGAGACCGCATGATCAAATACTCGGTCGCGATGGGCGTGCGATTGGTTTGCATCGCGGCGTGCTTCCTCGTACCCGGTTGGTGGATTCTCATCCCCGCAGCCGGAGCGGTCTTCCTGCCCTACGTCGCGGTCGTCGCCGCGAACACGGTGGCACCCCCGCAGGGTCGGGATGTTGAACGACCGGGTGCGATCGTGCGCGTGGATCCCCGGGGAGGGCCTGCGTGATCGACCTTCCGGGAGCGATCTCAGGCACGCGGTGCTCGCGCAGCGGGTGCCGCGAGCGGGCGACGTGGGCGATCAACTGGCGCAACCCCCGCATTCACGGGCTCGAGCGGGTCAAGGTGTGGCTCGCCTGCGATGAGCACCGCGACTATCTGTACGACTACGTTGACGCGCGACGCTTCCCCGTCACCCTCACACCCGCGGGCGTGGTCGTGGAGAGCCTGCCGGACAGGGCAGAATAACCCAGCGTGAGCATCCTGACCCTCGCGGCGAGTCGGCGCTGGCTGGGCTGGCTGGCCTTCACGATCCTCTTCGCGGTGGTCTGCGTTGCCCTCGCGCAGTGGCAGTGGCAGCGCCGGCTCGACGTGGTTGCCGACATTCGCGTCGTTGCGGAGAACTGGGATGCGGCCCCGGTCGCCCTGGACGACGCACTCGCCGACGGCGAGATGCTGGACCCCGCCCGCGAGTGGACCCCGATCGTCGTCGAGGGCGTGTATCTCGTTGAGGATCAACTTCTCGCCCGCAACAGGCCGCTCAGCGGCCGCCCCGGTTTCGCGGTGCTCACGCCCCTGCTGCTCGACGACGGCCGTGTGCTCGTCGTCGATCGAGGGTGGCTGCCCTCCGGATCCGCCCAGGACTCTCCCGACGTGGTACCCGCACCGCCGCCGGGGCGTGTCGAGGTTCTGCTCCGTCTGAAGCCGGGAGAGCCGACTCTGCCGGGTCGGGGAGCCCCGGAGGGTCAGATTGCGACGATCCACCTTCCGGATATCGCCGAGCGGGTCAGCGCTGGTGAGGTCGTCACGGGGGCGTACGGCCTCATGGCGGAGGAGGAGCCCGCGCCCCGCGAGCGCCCGGTGGCCGCGGTGCGACCCGTCGCCGACGAAGGCCCGCATCTCAGCTACACCTTTCAGTGGTATCTCTTCGCACTCTTGGGCTTCGTCGGCTACGGCTGGGCATTGCGTCAGGAGTGGCGCACCGAGAACGGCGTGGTCGTGCAGCCGAGACGACAGCGCACGGAGCGCAGCGACAACGATGAAGAGGATGCCCTGCTCGACGTCGAGCTGCGGTGAGCGATCACGCCACCTCAGGGTGCGACGGCGGCTCAGGCGAGGCTGATGAGTTCGGCGTAGTCCTTCGTCCACAGGTCTTCGACGCCGTCGGGCATGATGAGCACCCGTTCGGGGTCGAGAGCCTCGACGGCGCCCTCGTCGTGACTCACGAGCACGACCGAGCCCGAATACGCGGCGAGAGCGCCCAGAATCTCGTCGCGGCTCGCGGGGTCGAGGTTGTTCGTCGGCTCGTCGAGCAGCAGCAGGTTGGCCTTCGACACGACGAGCGTCGCGAGCGAGAGTCGAGTCTTCTCGCCGCCCGAGAGCACACCCGCGGGCTTCTGCACGTCGTCGCCGACGAAGAGGAATGATCCGAGCACGCTGCGCGCCTCGCGCTCGGTGATCGACTCGGAGGAGCTCATCATGTTCTCGAGCACGCTGCGGGTGACATCGAGCGTCTCGTGCTCCTGCGCGTAGTAGCCGATGCGCAGTCCGTGACCGGGTTCGAGCGCACCCGTGTCGGGCTTGTCGACCCCCGCGAGGATGCGCAGCAGCGTGGTCTTGCCCGCGCCGTTGAGGCCGAGGATGACGACCTTCGAACCGCGATCGATCGCGAGATCGACGGAGGTGAAGATCTCGAGCGAACCGTAGCTCTTCGACAGATTGTGCGCCTGCAGGGGGGTCTTGCCCACCGGAGCGGGGTCGGGGAAGCGCAGCTTCGCGACGCGCTCCACCGCACGCACCTCCTCGAGCCCGGAGAGCATGCGCTCGGCTCGCGCGACCATCTGATGCGCCGACGCCGCCTTGGAGGCCTTCGCCCCGAAGCGGGCGGCCTGCTGCTGCAGCTGCGTCGCCTTCTTCTCAACGTTGACGCGCTCCTTCTTGCGCCGCTCGGCATCCGCCTCGCGCTGGCGCAGGTAGTGCTTCCAGCCCATGTTGTAGATGTCGATCACCTGACGGTTGCCGTCGAGGTAGAAGACCCGATTCACGGTCTCCTCGACGAGCGCGACATCGTGACTGATGACGATGAAGCCGCCCTGGTAGGCCTTCAAGAACTCGCGCAGCCAGACAACCGAGTCGGCATCGAGGTGGTTCGTCGGTTCGTCAAGAATCATCGTCTCGGCATCGCTGAACAGGATGCGGGCGAGCTCGATACGGCGCCGCTGGCCTCCCGACAGCGTGCTGAGCGGCTGACCGAGAATCCGGTCGGGCAGGTTGAGGTTGCTTGCGATCGCCGCGGCCTCGGCCTCGGCCGAGTAACCGCCCAGCGACTGGAACCGGTCCGTGAGCCGGCTGTAGCGCGCCATCGCCTTCTCGGCGACCGCTGCGTCGTCGCTGCCCATCTCGACCCCGGCCTGCTGCAGCTCGAGCACGATCGAGCCGAGGCCCCGAGCATCCAGAATCCGGGTCCGCGCCAGCTGTTCGGGGTCGCCGGCGCGAGGATCCTGTGGCAGGTAGCCGATCTCGCCCGTGCGGGTGATCGTGCCGCCCGTGGGCTGCCCCTCCCCCGCGAGGGCGCGCGTCATCGTCGTCTTGCCGGCGCCATTGCGCCCCACGAGCCCGACCTTGTCGCCCTTGTCCACTCGGAAGGACACGTTCTCCATGAGCAGGCGCGCTCCGACCCGGATCTCGAGGTCTTGCACAGCGAGCACAGCGAACGTCCGATTCTGTGGTGGGCTTCGGCTCACCCGGAGCAGGGGGCCAGCCCTATAGTCTAGCCGCGTCCAGCTTTCCGTCCCCTCAGTGAGGAACCATCGCCGTGACGATCGCCAGCCCCGCGCTTGCCCGCCCCACCCTCGTCGACCGGGTGGTGACTCGCACCTGGGCCACGGACGCCGTTCTCGTCATCGCCGGCACCGCGCTCGTGGCGATACTCGCCCAGGTCGCTATTCCCCTGTGGCCCGTGCCCGTGACAGGTCAGACACTCGCCGTACTTCTCGTCGGCGCCGCGCTGGGCGCGGCTCGCGGTGCCGCCTCGCTCTCGCTCTACGCCGTCCTCGGCGGGATAGGCCTGCCGATCTACAGCGAGGCGGCGTCCGGGTGGACGGTGTTGCTCGGCCCGACCGGCGGCTACATCATCGGCTTCATCGCTTCCGCCGCCATCGTCGGCTGGGCCGCTGAGCGCCAGTGGGACCGCGGCTGGTACAAGCCGTTCGTGACGTTCATCGGGGGCTCGCTCGTCGTTTTCGCGATCGGGCTCCCCTGGCTCGCTGTCTCGCTCGGTCAGCTGGGGCTGCCGAACGATCTGGGCGCCGTGCTCGCCTCGGGGTTCCTGCCATTCATCATCGGCGGCGTCATCAAGGCCGCGATCGCTGCGGCCATCATGCCTCTGCTGTGGCGCGCGGCGGATAAGCGCGAGCGCACGGCGGAATAGTTCGCGCCGGGCTCAGATGCTAAATCCCAACCGCCTATCGGCAGCGCGCTCAGTATTGACGGTCCACTGGACCGTCAAATACTGAAACCGAGTCCGCCTTCGGCGGCGCATTGGGCTCTGACAGCCCACTGGGCTGTCAGATGCTGAAGCCCAACCGCCTATCGGCGGCGCATTGGGCTCTGACAGCCCACTGGGCTGTCAGATGCTGAAGCCCAATGCGCGCATCATGTCGCGGCCGTCGTCGGTGATCCGTTCGGGACCCCACGGCGGCATCCAGACCCAGTTGATGCGGAACTGCTCGACGATGCCGTCGAGTGAGTTCGCAATCGACTCCTCGATGACGTCAGTCAGAGGGCAGCCAGCGCTCGTGAGGGTCATGGAGATGATGAGCGCGTCCGACTCCTCATCCCAGGCAAGGTCGTAGACGAGGCCCAGGTCGACGATGTTGACCCCCAGCTCGGGGTCCACGACATCCTTGAGCCCTTCCTCGACCTCGTCGAAAAGCTTCGGTTCCAATGCAGTGGGCATGGCGATCAGTGTACGGGCGTGCCCGTGGTGTAGCGATCGTAGCCCTCGTTCTCCAAGCGCTCTGCCAGTTCAGCGCCGCCCTGCTCGGCGATGCGCCCCTCGACGAAGACGTGCACGAAATCGGGCGTGATATAGCGCAAGATGCGGGTGTAGTGCGTGATGAGGAGAATGCCAAGATCGGTGTTGTCCTTGACGCGGTTGACTCCCTCGGAGACGATCTTGAGCGCGTCGACGTCAAGGCCGCTGTCGGTCTCGTCGAGCACCGCGATCTTCGGTTGCAGCAGTTCGAGTTGCACGATTTCGTGGCGCTTCTTCTCGCCGCCCGAGAAGCCCTCATTAACGTTGCGCTCCGTGAACCCCGAATCCATGCGCAGGGCCTCCATAGAGCTCTTGAGATCCTTCACCCACGAACGTAGCGGCGGCGCTTGGCCGTCCAGTGCGGTCTTAGCCGTGCGGAGGAAGTTGGAGACGGTGACACCGGGAATCTCGACCGGGTACTGCATAGCGAGGAAGAGTCCCGCCTTAGCGCGCTCATCCACACTCATCTCAAGGACGTCCTCACCGTCGAGGGTGATCGAGCCGGAGTCGACGGTATAGCGAGGGTGGCCCGCAATCGTGTAGGCGAGCGTCGACTTGCCGGAGCCGTTGGGGCCCATGATGGCGTGAATCTCGCCGGAGTTAATCGTGAGATCGACGCCGCGCAGGATCGGCGTCGTGCCCTGGTCGGTGTCGATGCTGACATGAAGGTCGCGGATGATGAGAGAAGTCATGGTCTGACAGTCCTTTACGGCTTGGGTGTCGGGTCGACAAAAACGTCGCCATCGGTGATCGTGACGGCGTAGACGGGTACCGGCTCGTAGGCCGGGAAGTTGCGGGGAGCGCCGCTCGCAAGGTCGAATTTCGACCCGTGCGCCCAGCACTCGATGGCGTCGTCTTCGACGAAGCCCTCGCTGAGCGAGATTTCTCCGTGGGTGCACGTGTCGCCGAGCGCGTGAACCGCGCCCGAGGAGTCTTTGACAACGGCGATGGGAGTGCCCTCGACGACGATGCGCATCGCGGTCGCGGGCGCGAGCTCGGCATCCGAGCAGACGCGAGTGGCGGCCATTCCCTAGATCACCTCGATCTGGGCGAGTTCGGCCTCGATAGCCGCGAGCAGGCGCTCCTGCAGGGCGGCGTTGCCGATCTTCTGCACGACCTCCACGAGAAAGCCGTGCACGACGAGACGCCGCGCCTCGGGCTCGGGTACGCCGCGCGAGCGGAGGTAGAACAGCTGCTCGTCGTCGAACCGACCGGTGGCGCTCGCGTGGCCGGCGCCCGCGATATCACCCGTCTCGATCTCGAGGTTCGGGATCGAATCAGCGCGCGTGCCATCGCTCAGCACCAGATTGCGGTTCTGCTCGTAGGAGTCGGTGCCGGTCGCATCGCGACCGATGAGCACGTCGCCCACCCAGACGGTGCGGGCCTTCGCGCCGTTGAGCGCGCCCTTGTAGTTGACGCGGCTCACGGTGTGCGGGGCCACGTGGTGCACGAACACCCGCTGCTCGAGGTGCTGGCCCGCGTCGGCGAAGTAGAGTCCGAGCAACTCGCCGTGGGCTCCCTCCCCCGCGAGTCGCATCGAGGGGTTCACGCGCACGATCGCCCCGCCCAGGGAGACGACAACGTGCTTGAGGCTCGCGTCACGATCCACTCGCGCGAATTGGCTCGAAAAGTGCACGGCCTCGTCATGCCACTCCTGCAGGCTCACGACCGTGAGGTGCGCGCCCTGCTCGACGACAATCTCGACGTTCTCCGACAGCCGGGTGGGACCCGAGTTGTCGATGATGACGAGCCCCCGAGAGTTCGGGCGAGCCGTAATCACGGTGTGAGCGGCGCGCGGCGCGAAATCCGGGCTCACGCGGCGGATGGTCACCTCGACCGGGGTCTCGGAGGTGAGCGTCACCGCGTGCGCCTGCTCGAAGGAGCTCCACGCGTTGGCGGCCGCTCGTTCCTCGGCAAGGCCCGCAGAGCCCACGCGCGAGTCATCGCGCGCGATCCACTCGCTCGCAACGCCCGGAGCCTGCGTCACCTCGACAGGAAGGGGGCTGCCGTCGAGGACATCGTCGATAAGGTCGCGAGCGGAGGAAACGGGGGTCAGGCGCCACTCCAACTCACGCCCCGTGACCTCAGGAAAGTCATCGTGCGACGCCGAGGCGAAGCGCTCTGAGCGGGTCTGGACGGGAACGGGTGAGCCGGGGCCGTGCGCGTGCTCGGTGGCACCCGGCACGACGCGACCGGTGTCGATGGCAGAAGTCATCTAGCCTACGGATCCTTCCATGCTCATCTCGATGAGCTTGTTGAGTTCGAGTGCGTACTCCATGGGCAGTTCCCGCGCGATCGGCTCGATGAAGCCGCGCACGATCATCGCCATGGCCTCATCCTCTTCAAGGCCTCGAGACATGAGGTAAAACAGCTGTTCCTCGCTGACGCGCGACACGGTGGCCTCGTGGCCCAGCTGCACGTCGTCGACGCGGATATCGATCGCCGGATAGGTATCCGAGCGCGAGATCGTGTCTACCAGCAGGGCGTCGCAGCGTACGGTGTTCGCCGAGTGGTGAGCCGTGGCATCCACGCGCACCTCACCGCGGTATCCCGCACGACCGCCGCCGCGCGCGATCGACTTCGAGACGATCGACGACGTGGTGTGCGGCGCCATGTGAATCATCTTCGCGCCTGCATCCTGGTGCTGACCGGGGCCCGCGAACGCGACCGAGAGCGTCTCACCCTTGGAGTGCTCGCCCATCAGGAAGATCGAGGGGTACTTCATCGTGACCTTCGAGCCAATGTTGCCGTCGATCCACTCCATCGTCGCGCCCTCGTGCGCCACGGCGCGCTTGGTGACGAGGTTGTAGACGTTGTTCGACCAGTTCTGAATCGTCGTGTAGCGCACGCGGGCGTTCTTCTTCACGATGATCTCGACGACGGCCGAGTGCAACGAGTCACTCTTGTAGATCGGCGCCGTGCACCCCTCGATGTAGTGCACGTACGAGCCCTCGTCGGCGATGATGAGAGTGCGCTCGAACTGGCCCATGTTCTCCGTGTTGATGCGGAAGTAGGCCTGCAGAGGAATGTCGACGTGCACACCGGGCGGCACATAGACGAACGATCCGCCCGACCACACGGCCGTGTTGAGCGCCGCGAACTTGTTGTCGCCCTCGGGGATGACCGTGCCGAAGTACTCCTCAAAGAACTCGGGGTGCTCGCGCAGGGCCGTGTCGGTGTCCATGAAGATGACACCCTGCTGCTCCAGGTCCTCGCGGATCTGGTGGTAGACGACCTCAGACTCGTATTGCGCGGCGACACCGGCGACGAGGCGCTGGCGCTCTGCCTCGGGGATGCCGAGCTTCTCGTAGGTCTCCTTGATGTCGTCGGGGAGGTCCTCCCACGTCGTCGCCTGCTTCTCGGTCGAGCGCACGAAGTACTTGATGTTGTCGAAGTCGATGCCGGAGAGATCAGCCCCCCAGAGCGGCATCGGCTTCTTGCCGAACATCTGGTAGCCGCGCAGGCGCTTCTTGAGCATCCACTCGGGTTCGTCCTTGAGCCGGGAGATATCGGTGACGACGTCGGCGTTGATACCGCGTCGCGCGGTTGCGCCGGCCGTGTCGGAGTCGGCCCAGCCAAATTCGTACTGGCCAAGCCCCTCAAGCTCGGGTCGGTCGATGAGCACATCTGACATGCGATTCCTCTCTTTGCCGAACTCAACCCGAGAAGCTTCTCGGGCATTCCTGCGCCTGATCGTGCGGTGCGAGCTCGGGATGGGTCGTCGGGCTTTCGCTCACAAAACGCGCCTACACTGACCTCGTAGTCGGGCCTGGGCGCTGCAGGGTCGCGGGTCTCGCGATCAACTCTGATGGAGAGCAGTGCAATTCTACAGGGCTCGACCTGAATAAGGAGGAAGCAGACCGTGAATCGGCTGGTGCAGTGGTTGCCGACGACGACGGATCGCCGGGTACGCGTCATCGCGTGGGCATCGCTCGTCTCTCAGACGCTCATCGTGGGGACCGGCGGAGCCGTGCGTCTCACCGGATCGGGGCTCGGCTGCCCTACCTGGCCTCGCTGTACCGCGGAGTCCTTCGTCGCGACGCCGGAGATGGGCATCCACGGCATCGTCGAGTTCGGCAATCGACTACTGACCTTCGTTCTCATCATCATCGCCGTGCTGGCGTTTCTCTTCGTGGTGCGCATGCGGCGGGAGCGCCCGGAACTGCTCCGCCTGACCGTCGCCCTCGGGCTCGGTATCCCGGTGCAGGCGGTCATCGGCGGCATCACGGTGCTCACCGACCTGAACCCCTGGGTGGTCGGGTTCCACTTCGTCGTGTCGGCGGTGCTCGTCGCACTCGCCACCGTGTTCGTGCACCGCGTCTACCGCGGGCCGACCTCGGGCGCTCTGAGGGTGCCCTCTCGTGTGCAGGCGCTCGCGTTCGGTACCGCAGTCGGCGTGTGGTTGACCGTGCTCGTGGGAATCGTCGTGACCGGTTCGGGACCCCACGCGGGCGACGGCGGCGTCGCGCGCAACGGGCTCGACTCGGAGCTTCTGCAGCACTTCCACTCCTGGCCTGCCTACGTCACGTTTGGGCTCAGCATCCTGCTTCTGGGGGCGGCGATACGCACCGGCCTGGTGCCCCTGATCAAGGTGACCGCCTGGCTTATCGCTGTGGAGGTCGCACAGATCGCTGTCGGCATTACTCAGGCTCGGCTCGGGCTACCGGAGATCCTGGTAGGCGTGCACATGGTGCTGGCCTGCGTCTTGGTCGCGGTCCTCACGCTCGTGCTCGTCACCCTGCGGCAGCCGCGGGTCGAGCGTGCGCCGGTAGAGCGTCAGAAGGGCAGCAGCGGGTCGATCGCGATGGAGACGAACAGTAGCGTCAGGTAGGTGTTGCTGACGTGGAAGACGCGCATGGGCGTCGTCTCCCTACCTGCCGCCGCACGGGAATACAGACGGTGGCTCTCGATGACGAACCATGCGCCGACCACGAGGGCTGTCGCTGCGTAGATGGCCCCCATGGGCGCGACCGGAATGAGCATGAACGACATCGCCACGGTCGCCCAAGCGTAGAGCACCACCTGGATGCTCACGACGGCCTGCTCGCGCACCACCGAGAGCATCGGCACTCCGACTGAGGCGTAGTCGGCCCGATACTTCATCGACAGCGGCCAGTAGTGGGGCGGGGTCCACAGGAAGATCACCACGAACAGGATCACGGGCGCCCAGTCGAGCGAGCCGGTCACCGCACTCCAGCCGATCAGCACGGGGAAGCATCCGGCGATGCCGCCCCACACGATGTTCTGCTCGGTACGCCGCTTCAGAACGAGGGTGTACACGAAGACGTAGAACAGGATCGCGGCGAGCGCGAGGCCGGCAGCGAGCGGATTCGTCGTCAGCAGAAGCCACGCGATGGAGACGACCCCGATGAGCCAGGCAAAGACGAGGGCCTGCTGATCGCTGAGCTCTCCCGTGACGAGGGGTCGCTTGCGCGTGCGGTTCATGACGCGGTCGATATCGCGATCGAGGTACATGTTGAAGGCGTTCGCCGACCCTGCTGCGAGCGATCCTCCGACGAGCGTCGCCAGCACCAGCCACAGATCAGGAACCCCCCGCTGGGCGAGAAACATCACGGGCACGGTCGTGATGAGCAGGAGCTCGATCACGCGCGGCTTGGTGAGGGCGATGTACGCCACGAGGGTGCGACGAAGTCCGGGGCGACGGGAGGTCAGAGCCTGATCGAGCGCGGTATCCATAACTCCTCTTCGCACGGTCTGAACGGGTCACAGTCTACGGGAGCGCCCCTGAGGGTCGGGTCCACCATGCCGCCCGCGGAGTACGGCTTCCCTATACTGGTCGAGGCTTGTCAGCCGTACTTTTCTCACTCTCGAATGGAGCGCGTCGCGCTCGGAGGGAAGGCGGTCAGGGTCGAAGCCGACTCAGGCAAGGGGCTACCGCGCGGGGCGCCGACCACCAAGGCCCCGCGGTCGATTCGAGAAAGGGCACCATCGCCGCCATGACCGACCTGATCTGGACCGAACTGGATTCCGCCGCCGTTGACACGGCTCGACTGCTCGCGGCGGACGCCGTGGAGAAGGTCGGGAACGGGCACCCTGGCACCGCCATGAGCCTTGCCCCGGTCGCGTACCTGCTGCATCAGAAGGTGATGCAGCACGACCCGAGCGACCCGCACTGGTTGGGGCGAGACCGCTTCATCCTCTCTGCTGGCCACAGCTCACTCACCCAGTACGTGCAGCTCTACCTGGGCGGCTATGGCCTCGAGCTCGACGACCTCAAGGCGCTGCGCACCTGGGGTTCCAAGACACCCGGTCACCCCGAGTTCGGACACACGGACGGAATCGAGATCACCACCGGCCCGCTGGGCCAGGGGCTTGCCTCCGCGGTCGGCTTCGCCTACGCAGCGCGATTCGAGCGCGGGCTGCTCGATCCGGATGCCACACCGGGCTCGAGCGTCTTCGACCATCACGTCTACGTCATCGCGAGTGACGGCGACATTCAGGAGGGCGTGACGAGCGAGGCGGGCTCGCTCGCTGGACATCAGCAGCTCGGCAACCTCATCGCGATCTACGACGCGAACCAGATCTCAATCGAGGATGACACCGACATCGCCTTCACAGAGGATGTCGCCGCCCGGTACGAAGCGTACGGCTGGCACGTGCAGACAGTGGACTGGAAGAAGACGGGCGAGTACGTCGAGGATGTTCACGCGCTGCACGCCGCTATCGAGGCCGCGAAGGCTGAATCAAGCAAGCCCTCCCTCATCGTCGTGAAGACGATCATCGGCTGGCCCGCCCCGACGAAACAGAACACCGGCAAGATTCACGGGTCGGCTCTCGGAGGCGAGGAGCTCGCCGCGACGAAGGTCGCCATGGGCGCCGACCCCGAGCAGCACTTCGCCGTGAGCGACGACGTCATCGTCCATACCCGTAGCGCCGTCGAGCGTGGCGCCGAGCGGCGAACGGCGTGGCAGAAGCGCTTCGATGCCTGGGCTGCTGCGAATGAAGACCGCAAGGCTCTCCTGGATCGCATGCTGGCTGGCGAGCTGCCGAGCGGCCTGGAAGATGCGCTGCCCGCGTTCGAGGCCGGCTCCAGCGTCTCCACGCGCGCGGCCTCCGGCACAGTGATCAACGCGATCGCCGGCGTCCTCCCCGAGTTCTGGGGCGGCTCGGCGGATCTCGCGGAGTCGAACCTCACGACGATCGCCCAGGGTGGTTCGTTCGTGCCGACCGAGCACTCGACCGAGCAGTGGAGCGGGCACCCCTACGGCCGCGTCCTGCACTTTGGAATCCGCGAACACGCGATGGGCTCCATCCTCAATGGGATCGCGCTGCATGGCCCAACGCGCGTCTTCGGCGGCACCTTCCTCATCTTCAGCGACTACATGAGGCCCGCTGTGCGTCTCGCCGCCCTCATGCGCATTCCCGTGACCTACGTCTGGACCCACGACTCGGTCGCCCTCGGCGAGGACGGCCCTACTCACCAGCCGATCGAGCAGCTCGCCGCCCTGCGCGCGATTCCGGGGCTCGAGATTGCGCGACCGGCCGACGCCACGGAGACTGCCTGGGTCTGGAAGACCATCCTGGAGCGGCACGATCGCCCGACTGGCATCGCGCTCACCCGCCAGAACATCCCGGTACTGGAACGAGGCGACGACATCGCCTCGGGCGACACTCTCGCGTCAGCGCGCCACGCCGCGCACGGTGCGTACATCCTGGCGGAGGCGGCGAGCGGCACGCCCGACGTCATCCTCATGGCGACCGGATCGGAAGTGCAGCTTGCGCTCACCGCTCGAACCCAGCTGGCTGCCGACGGCGTGCACGCTCGCGTGGTGTCGGCGCCATGCCTCGAGTGGTTCGACGAGCAGGACGAGGCCTACCGGGAGTCGGTGCTGCCCGCCTCGGTCACGGCGCGGGTCTCCGTCGAGGCCGGTCTTGCCCTCAGCTGGCACCGCTACCTCGGTTCGCGCGGTCGGGCGGTGTCGATCGAGCACTTCGGCGCCTCCGCCGACTACGAGACGCTGTTCCGCGAGTTCGGCATCACCGCCGAGGCCGTCGTTGCCGCTGCGCACGACTCCATCGCGGCTGGCTGAACTGTCCCGTACCCGACCATCATCCCCACGACAGAAGCGAGATACTCATGACCACCACCCCCACTGCTCAGTTGAGTGAGCTCGGCGTCAGCATCTGGCTCGACGACCTCTCGCGCGACCGCATCACCTCCGGCTCCCTCGCCGCCCTCATCGAGAACCGCTCGGTGGTCGGGGTGACGACGAACCCGACGATCTTCGCGGCCGCACTCGCGACCGGTACGACCTACGACGGTCAGGTCGCCGAACTAGCCTCTGCCGGCGCGAGCGTCACCGACGCCGTGTTCTCGATCACCACGCATGATGTCGCGACAGCGAGCGACATCTTCGCCGGTGTCTACCAGGAGACCGCGGGCCAGGACGGCCGAGTCTCGATCGAGGTGGAGCCCGGGCTGGCGCACGATGCGGCGGGAACAGTCGCCCAGGCACAGCAGCTGTGGTCGGCAGTCGATCGGCCCAACGCGATGATCAAGATTCCCGCGACCCGTGAAGGCCTCGAGGCGATCGCCGAGACCATCGGTGCCGGGATCAGCGTCAACGTCACCCTCATTTTCAGTCTCGAGCGGTACCGAGAGGTGATCGAGGCCTATCTCGCTGGCCTCGAGAAGGCGCAGGCGGCAGGTCGCGACCTCGCGACCATTCACTCCGTCGCATCCTTCTTCGTCTCCCGCGTGGACACCGAGATCGACAAGAGGCTCGTCGACCTCGGCACCCCCGAAGCGCTGGCGCTCAAGAGCAAGGCGGGGGTCGCGAACGCTCGACTCGCCTACGAACTCTTCGAGACGGAGTTCTCCAACGCGCGCGCGAACGGCCTGCTCGCCGCAGGCGCGAACCGGCAGCGTCCGCTCTGGGCCTCCACCGGAGTCAAGGATCCTAGTCTGCCCGACACCCTCTATGTGACGGAGCTCGCCGTCGCCCACACGGTCAACACCATGCCCGAAAAGACCCTCGAAGCGACCTTCGACCACGGCGTCCTCCACGGAGATCAGGTGACCGGGCACTACGACGACGCACGCGCTGTTCTCGCCTCCCTGGCAGAGCTCGGCATCTCCTACGACGAGGTCACGGCGCTCCTCGAGAAGGAGGGCGTCGAGAAGTTCGTCGTCAGCTGGAATGAGCTCCTCGATACCGTCGCGGCCGCGCTCGAGGCAGCGCGATGACGGTCACCGTCGCGGCGCGCGGTGCGGCGCAGGAGGCGATTGAGCGCGTCGTGCCGACACTCGTCGACGATCTGGTGGCGAGTCGCCTCACGGCCGGGGACGCCACTCTGTGGGGGCCCGAAGCGGAGGGTGAGGCCGCCGTCAGACTCGGCTGGACTCAGGCTGTCGCGGCGTCACGACCGATCGTGGCCGAGGTCACCGACTTGCGGGAGCACTTCGCCGAGGCTGGAGTGACACGGTTTGTGCTCTGTGGCATGGGTGGCTCATCCCTCGCGCCCGAGGTCATCACGCGCACCTCCGGTGTGCCGCTGGTCGTGCTCGACGCGACGGATCCGGGGCAGGTGTCGGCAGCGGTGCAGGAGAGCATCGAGTCGACGGCCGTGGTCGTTTCCTCGAAGTCGGGCTCGACTGTGGAGACCGACAGTCAGAAGCGGGCGTTCGAGAGCGCGTTCCGCGCCGCGGGGATTGACCCCGCCGAGCGCATCGTCGTCGTGACCGACCCCGGCTCCCCCATGGAGGAGGCATCCCGGGCGTCGGGATACCGAGTCTTCACCGCCGACCCCACCGTGGGCGGCCGCTACTCGGCGCTGACGGCGTTCGGGCTCGTGCCCTCTGGGCTTGCCGGTGTGGACCTCGATCAGCTTCTGGACGAGGCCGAGGCGGCCTCGCTGCCGCTGGCCGTCGACTCCGCCACGAATCCCGGTCTGCAGCTGGCGGCAGCGATCGCCGCGACGCGGCCGCGTCGTGACAAGCTCGTCATCGTCGCCGATGGCACGCACGTCGTCGGCCTCGGCGACTGGATCGAGCAGCTTGTCGCGGAATCCACGGGCAAGGAGGGCACGGGCATCCTGCCGGTCGTGGTCGGCCCTGACGCGCCCGAGCTCACCTCGGGCGCCGCCGATGTGCAGATACTGCGCCTGGTCGGTGATGCGCACGCGACGCAGGACGTCGAGGCGGACGAGATCGAGATCTCCGGCTCACTCGGTGCGCTCCTCATGACGTGGGAGTATGCGACAGCGATCGCCGGCCGCATCCTGGGGATCAACCCCTTCGACCAGCCCGACGTCGAGTCGGCGAAGATCGCGGCGCGCGGTCTGCTCGACCACCGACCGGAGCCCACGGAGCCGCTGTTCCGTCAGGCCGGTGTCGACGTGCGCGGCCCCCAGGCTCTGCTGACGGGTGCCACGACCGTGGCCGAGGCCATCGGTCGACTGCGCGGCGCGACCCCGAGCGATGGCTACATTTCTGTGCACGCGTACCTCGACCGCCTGGCCCACCCCGAGCTCGAGGCGGTGCGTCATCACCTTGCCGCAGCGTCGGGTCGACCCGTCACCTTCGGCTGGGGCCCGCGCTTCCTGCACTCCACGGGTCAGTACCACAAGGGCGGTCCGGCCCACGGCGTGTTCCTGCAGATCGTCGCCGACTCGGCCCACGATCTCGCGATCGACGATCGGCCCTTCACCTTCGGTCAGCTCATCTCGGCGCAGGCTGCGGGAGACGCCGCCGTGCTCGCCGAGCACGGTCGCCCCGTGGTGACTCTCACGGTGCACGACGCGCACGCGATCGCTGCCGTCATCGCTGCGTCATCCTGATCGCCCCGAGCTGCGAGGAGCACCATGGCACCGGTCGAACTGTCCTCCGACCACAACCCGCTGAGATCTGTCGACGACCGTCGCCTGAGCCGTATCGCCGGCCCGAGCGGACTCATCATCTTTGGCGTGACCGGCGATCTGTCGCGCAAGAAGCTGATGCCGGCCGTATATGACCTCGCGAATCGAGGGTTGCTGCCCCCGGGTTTCGGGCTCGTCGGGTTCGCGCGACGGGACTGGGAGACTCAGGAATTCGAGAAGGTCGTGCACGATGCGGTCAAACGGTATGCGCGCACGCCGTTCGATGAGAACGTGTGGCGACAGCTGACTCGCGGCATCCGTTTTGTCTCGGGTGAGTTCGACGACGATGCGGCGTTCACTCGACTCGCTGACACCGTCGCTGAGCTGGATCGTGAGCGGGGCACAATGGGCAATCACGCCTTCTACCTGTCGATCCCGCCGAAGTCGTTCCCGCTCGTCACCGAGCAGCTGCGGCGCAGCGGACTCGCCGACGCCGAGGAGGGCCAGTGGCGTCGTGTCGTCATCGAGAAGCCGTTCGGCAGTGATCTGACCACCGCCCGGGAACTGAACGATGTCGTCGAGTCGGTGTTCCCGCCCGACTCGGTGTTCCGCATTGACCACTATCTGGGCAAAGAGACGGTGCAGAACATTCTCGCGATGCGCTTCGCGAACATGCTGTACGAGCCGCTGTGGAATGCGAACTACGTCGACCACGTGCAGATCACGATGGCCGAAGATATCGGAGTCGGGGGCCGGGCCGGATACTACGACGGCATCGGTGCGGCGCGAGACGTCATCCAGAACCACCTGCTGCAGCTGCTTGCCCTGACCGCTATGGAGGAGCCCGTGTCATTCGATGCGGCTGACCTGCGCGCGGAGAAGGAGAAGGTGCTCTCCGCGGTTCGACTCCCCCACGATCTGAGCACCGGCACGGCGCGAGGGCAGTACGCCAGCGGCTGGCAGGGCGGTGAGTGGGTGCCGGGGTTCCTCGACGAAGAAGGCATGAACCCCGAGTCGGTCACCGAGACCTACGCAGCCATGCGCCTCGACATCAACACGCGACGCTGGGCGGGCGTGCCGTTCTACCTGCGCGCGGGTAAGCGGCTCGGTCGTCGGGTGACCGAGATCGCGGTGGTGTTCAAACGTGCGCCGCAGTACCTGTTCGCCGAGAGCCAGACCTCGGCGCTCGGCCAGAACGCTCTGGTGATTCGCGTGCAGCCCGACGAGGGCGTCACCATTCGATTCGGATCTAAGGTTCCCGGTGCGGGCATGCAGGTGCGTGACGTCACCATGGACTTCGGCTACGGTCACGCCTTCACCGAGGCGAGCCCGGAGGCGTACGAACGACTCATCCTCGACGTGCTCCTGGGCGATCCCCCGCTGTTCCCCCGCCACGAGGAGGTGGAACTCAGCTGGAAGATCCTCGATCCGATCGAGAAGTTCTGGTCGAGCCACGGGGCGCCCGAGCCCTACGCGCCGGGCAGTTGGGGCCCGAGTTCAGCCGACGACCTGCTCGCGCGCGACGGGCGTGTCTGGAGACGACCATGATCATCGACCTGCCCGACACGACCGCGAGCGCCGTCTCGAAGAGCCTGGTGCGCATCCGGGATGAGGCGGGGGCCGTGGCTCTCGGCCGCGTCCTGACCCTCATCATCGTCTCGGAGCGTGGCGAGGAGGAAGAGGTGATCGCAGCCGCGAATGAGGCGTCGCGGGAGCACCCGATGCGCATCATCGTGCTCTCCACTGATGTCCAGGCTGAGACCCCACGGCTCGACGCCGAGATTCGTGTCGGCGGTGACGCGGGAGCCAGCGAAGTCATCGTGCTGCGGGCCTACGGCGAGCCCGCACGAGACGAGCGCGGACTCGTCACGGGCTTGCTTCTGCCGGACGCTCCCGTGGTTGCCTGGTGGCCCAAGGAGTGCCCCGACGGCGTGTGCGAGACCCCGCTAGGCACGCTTGCACAGCGACGCATTACCGATTCCGCGGCGAGCAACGACCCCGCAGGCGCTCTGCTGCGTGTCGCCGACGGCTATCGGCCGGGCAATACCGACTTCGCCTGGACTCGCCTCACTCAGTGGCGCGCACAACTCGCCGCCGCACTCGATCAACCACCCTATGAAACCATCACCAGTGCGGAGGTAGAGGGTGCGCCCGACTCCCCCTCGACGACGTTGCTGGCCGCCTGGCTGCGGCTTCAGCTCGGCATTCCCGTCTCCGTGAGCGTCGCGGATCGTGACCCCGCTTCGGGGCTGCACAGGGTTGTTCTCCATCGCCCCAGCGGGCCCACCACGCTGGCCCGTCTCGAGCCCGCCCTCGCAACGCTCACGCAGCCGGGCCAACCTGAGCACGAGATCTCGTTGCCCCGCCGAGGGCTGCGCGAGTGTCTCGCAGAGGAATTGCGTAGGCTCGACCCCGACGACGTGTTCGGTGCGGTTCTGTCGGCCGCGCGCGAGGGTACTGCCACCGGGCAGTGAGAGTCGGCTCCACCCGCACCAGATCGAAAGGCTCGTGATCCCCGTGACGACCGAACGGCGAGTGCTCGTGCATCCTGACCGCGCGACCCTCGCGGGAGCGGTCGCTGCACGGTTTCTCACCAAGCTCATCGATCTCCTCGAGGAGGAGGGGCGCGCCCATGTCGTGCTGACGGGAGGCAGCGTCGGTATCGACGTGCTGAGCGCGATTGCGCACTCTCCCGGTCGCGACAGCGTGGACTGGTCAGCGGTGCACCTGTGGTGGGGTGACGAGCGCTGGCTCCCCCGCGGGGATGGCGAGCGCAACGAGACTCAGGCTCGACGGGCCCTCATCGAGCATATTTCGATTCCGGATGACCAGGTGCACGCGTTCCCCGCATCGGACGACGGTCTCACCCTGGAGGAGGCGGCCGAACGCTACGAGTCGGATCTTCGGGCGCACGGTGACGGGAAGGAGTTCCCCACCTTCGCCATCACGTTCCTGGGGGTGGGGCCGGATGGCCACATCGCTTCGCTCTTTCCGGATCGCGAGGGTTCTCGCGTTGCCCGCGCCGGCGTGATTTCCCTCGAGGATTCACCTAAGCCACCGGCAGGCCGTCTGAGCCTCACACTCCCCCTCCTTCGGAAGTCAGAGCGCGTGTGGCTGGTGCTCGCCGGATCAGACAAGGCGCCTGCGCTCGGACTTGCGCTTGCGGGAGCCGCGCCGGCGGACGTTCCGGCCGCGGGCGCACAGGGCATCAAGCGAACGGTGTTCTTCGTGGACCAGGAGGCCGCAGCGGATGTGCCGGAAGGGCTCACCGCACCGACGTCTTACTGGACTGGCGCAATGGATCAGGCCGACTGGCAGCCCCGCCCCAGGATCGACTAACCGCCGATCAGAAGCAGGCTGGTTCAGGCGGTTCCGCGCCGCTGACGCAGCTTCTGCAGCGCCTCGTCGAGGATCTGCTCGGCTTCTTCTTCGCTGCGACGCTCCTTCACGTAGGCGAGGTGAGTCTTGTACGGCTCGTTCTTGGCCATAGCGGGCGGGTTGTTCTTGTCACGACCGGCGGGCAGACCGGATGCCGGCGAGTCGATCGTCTCGGGAATCTCGTCCTCGGGCAGATTTGCCGCGAAGTGCCGCACTGTCTCATTGCCGAGAGCGTCCCAGTACGAGATCGTGATCCGTTCTGCGTGAACGCCTCGATCCTGCTCTCCCATCGGCCCGGAGCCGACTCGCGATCCCCGGATCGCACTGCCTCCTGACACCATCTGTGTTCTCCCTAGACCGAATCGAATCGCGTGATGAGCCCGAGCACGATGATCGCTGAGACCCAGACGAGGGCGAGGATGATCGTGATGCGGTTGAGGTTGCGCTCGGCGACGCCGGACGCACCGAGGTTGGAGGTCACGCCGCCACCGAACATGTCGGAGAGCCCGCCACCGCGACCGCGGTGGAGCAGGATCATGAGCGTGAGCAGGAGGCTCGTGATTCCCAGAATGACCTGGAGCACGACCTGAAGAATTTCCACGTATTGAACCTCTCGAGCGTTTCGGACAGTCTCCCACCCTACCGGACGACGGGCGGAAGCCGTATGTCAGACCGTGCCGACGTGCTGCGGGAAACGCGCGATCGCCGAGAATTCATCGACGTCGAGGCTCGCCCCGCCGACCAGTGCGCCGTCGACATCCTTCTGCGCCATAAATCCTGCGATGTTCGCGGCCTTGACGCTGCCGCCGTACAGGATACGTGTGCGCTCGGCTGCCTCGTCGCCGAGCGCGGTCGCCAGCTGTGCGCGCAAGGCAGCGCACACCTGCTGGGCTTGGTCGGCCGTTGCGGCCTGACCGGACCCGATCGCCCAGACAGGCTCGTAGGCCACCACCATCTCCTGATCAGCGGTGAGCGACGCCAGCACGGTGGCCAACTGACCCACGGGAACGGCCGAGGGTCCGTGCTTCTCAAGGTCTTCTGCAGTCTCCCCGACGCAGACGACAGGCGTCAGGCCGTGGCGCAGAGCCGCCACAGCCTTCTCGGCGATCAGCTCGTCGCTCTCGTGGTGGTACTGACGGCGCTCGGAGTGGCCGATAATCACGAATCGGCACTCGAGAGCCGACAGGAAGGAGCCCGAGATCTCGCCGGTGTAGGCCCCACTGTCGTGTGCGGAGAGATCCTGTCCACCGAAGGCGAGATCGAGCTTGTCGGCGGAGACCAGGGTCTGCACACTCCGCAGGTCGGTGAACGGGGGAAAGACGGCCACCTCGACGGCGGAGTAGTCGTGCTTCGCATCGCGCAGGGACCATGCCAGCTTCTGCACGAAAGCGATCGACTGCAGGTGGTCGAGGTTCATCTTCCAATTGCCCGCGATGAGCGGGACTCGGGCTACGCCCATCCGAGGACCTCCAGTCCAGGTAGTTTCTTGCCCTCGAGAAACTCGAGGCTCGCGCCACCGCCGGTCGAGATGTGACCAAAAGCGTCATCCCGAAAACCCAGTGCGCGCACGGCCGCCGCCGAGTCTCCCCCGCCGACGACGCCGAGCCCGTCCAGCGCGGTCAGCGCGTCCGCGACGGTCTTCGTCCCCACGGCGAACGCCGGAAACTCGAAAACGCCCATGGGGCCGTTCCAGAACACCGTCCGCGACGAGCGTACGAGGTCTGCAAAGCGTGCCGCGGTCTCCGGACCGATATCGAGGCCGATGCCCGCGGTACCCGCCGGCCCGCCTTCGATGTCGTCCGCGCGCTGCACCGTGTGGGGCGCATCCACCGAGAACGACTCCGCCACCGCGACGTCGGTCGGCAGCACGATCTCGACACCGCGCTGCTCCGCTTCCGCGAGGTAGGCGCGCACCGTCTCGAGCTGATCCTCCTCCAGCAAGCTCGCTCCGACCTCGTGCCCCTGGGCCTTGAGGAAGGTGAAGAGCATCCCGCCGCCGATGAGCAGCCGGTCCACACGGGGCAGCAGGTGGGCGATCACACCGAGCTTGTCGGAGACCTTCGAGCCTCCGAGCACGACCGTGTAGGGGCGCTCGGGCTTCTCGGTGAGGCGGTCGAGAACGTCGAGCTCGGTGGCGATCAACGAGCCCGCAGCGCTCGGCAGAAGCTCGGCCAGCTCGAAGACGCTCGCCTGCTTGCGGTGCACCACACCGAAGCCGTCGGAGACCATCGCATCGCCGAAGCGCGCCAGCTTGCTGGCGAACGCGCGGCGCTCATCGGCATCCTTGCTCGTCTCGCCAGCGGAGAATCGCAGGTTCTCGAGCAGGGCGATCCCGCCGTCCTCCAGCCCAGCGACGGATGACTCGGCCGATTCCCCCACCGTGTCCGTGGCGAAGGCCACGGGGGCACCCAGAAGCTCGCACAGTCGGTGGGCGACGGGTTTGAGGCTGTAACGGGAGTCGGGCTCGCCGTCTGGTCGCCCGAGGTGCGACACGACGATGACGCGTGCGCCGCGGTGCAGCAGGGCGTTGAGGGTGGGCAACGATGCCCTGATGCGACCGTCGTCGGTGACGACGCCGTCGCGGATCGGCACGTTGAGATCGCACCGGACGATGACGCGGCGACCCGAGAGGTCTCCGAGGGACTCGATCGTGCGCAGGGTCACGATGGCTCTCCTGGATGCTCGGCTAGAGCCGCGCGCCGACGTACTCGGTGAGGTCTACGAGCCGGTTGGAGTAGCCCCACTCGTTGTCATACCAGGCCGAAACCTTGACGAGGTTGCCGCTCACGTTGGTCAGCGCGGAGTCGAAGATCGACGAGTGCGGGTCGAGCTGGATGTCGCTCGAGACGATCGGGTCTTCGGTGTAGTGCAGAATGCCCTGGAGACGCCCGGCCGCGGCAGCCGTCTTGTAGGCCTCGTTAATCTGTTCGACGGTCACGCCCTCGGTCGGCGTGACCACCGTGAGATCAACGATGGATCCGGTGGGTACCGGGACGCGGTAGGAGGAGCCGCTGAGCTTGCCGGCCAGCTCGGGCAGCACGAGGCCGATGGCCTTGGCCGCGCCCGTGGAGGCGGGCACGATGTTGATGGCGGCGCCGCGCGCACGGCGCAGGTCGCTGTGCGGGCCGTCCTGGAGGTTCTGGTCCGCGGTGTACGCGTGAGCCGTCATCATGAAGCCACGCTCGATACCAAAGGCGTCGTTGAACACCTTGGCGAGCGGCGCGAGGCAGTTGGTCGTGCACGATGCGTTGGAGATGATCACGTCGGAGTCAGGATTGTATGTCTCCTCGTTGACGCCCATGACGATCGTCGCGTCGTTGCCCGAAGCAGGGGCCGAAATGAGCACCTTCTTGGCGCCTCCGGCGATGTGCTTCTTGGCGTCCTCTGCCTTGGTGAAGCGCCCGGTCGACTCGATGACGATATCGACGCCCAGGTCACCCCACGGGAGGTCGGAGGGGTCACGCTCGGCAAAGACCCGGATGCGCTGCCCGCCGACGGTGATCGAGTCGCCATCGTGAGACACGTCGTGGACGAGCGGTCCACCCACGGAGTCGTACTTGAGCAGGTGCGCGAGGGCCGCATTGTCGGTGAGGTCGTTGACCGCGACGATCTCCAGGTCGCTGCCCTGAGCGAGAGCTGCTCGCAGGTAGTTGCGCCCGATGCGTCCGAATCCGTTGATGCCGATCTTCACGCTCACGTGAGCTCCTTGCAATCTGCGGCGCTCCACGGCGCCGAATGATGGTCGTGGTGGTAGTGGAGCAGGGCAACGGCCGGGGCCACAGCCCCGGCCACGATGCCGCCTACGACAGTAGCAGGAGCCCGTCGGTGCCCGAGCGGGCGGCGGAGAACCGGTCGGCCACATTGTCCCAGTTCACGATATTCCAGAAGGCCTTGACGTAGTCGGCCTTGACGTTGACGTAGTCCAGGTAGAAGGCGTGCTCCCACATGTCGAGCTGCAGCAGCGGAACCGTGGCCTGGGCCGTGTTGCCCTGCTGATCGAACAGCTGCTGGATCACGAGGCGTCGGCCGATCGGATCCCAGGAGAGCACTCCCCAACCGGAGCCCTGAATGCCCATCGACGCCGCGGTGAAGTGGGCCACAAAGGCGCCGAACGATCCAAAGAACTCATCGATCGCGCTGGCGAGCTCACCGGTCGGCTTGTCGCCGCCCTCGGGTGAGAGGTTGGTCCAAAAGATGGAGTGGTTGATGTGGCCGCCGAGGTGGAAGGCGAGATCCTTCTCGAGCCGATTGATGTTGCTGAAGTCGCCCGACTCGCGTGCGGCCGCCATGCCGTCCAGTGCAGCATTGGCGCCGGCCACGTACGCAGCGTGGTGCTTGGAGTGGTGCAGCTCCATGATGCGGCCGCTGATGTGAGGCTCGAGCGCCGCGTAGTCGTAGGTGAGTTCGGGAAGGGTGTAGACGGACATGTGCGTGTTCTCTCCTCGCGAGTAGTCGTCAGGCCTCGCACGCCGCGCGCCGGGCCCCGCTGACGGGTGTCAGTCTAGTGAGGCCAACAGCCAGCCCTCCCAGGGTGTTCCCGTCAACGGGCGTCAGTCGACATCGACCGGGAGGTTCGCGTCCGTTCCCGGAATTCCCAGGTGCTCCGCCCGCTTGTCGGCCATGGCGAGGAGGCGCCGGATGCGCCCCGCGACAGCGTCCTTTGTCATGGGCGGATCAGCGAAGTGACCGAGCTCGTCCAGGCTCGCGTCGCGGTGGCTGAGACGCAGCTGGCCCGCGTAGCGCAGGTGATCGGGGAGGTCATCCTCGAGAATCTCCAGGGCGCGTTCTACCCGAGCGCAGGCAGCCACCGCCGCCTGGGCGGATCGTCGAAGGTTGGCATCGTCGAAGTTGACCAGGCGATTCGCCGTCGCCCGCACCTCTCGCCGCTGGCGCAGAGACTCCCACTCCTCGACCGTGCGCTCGGCTCCCATAGTCCGCAGCATCTGGCTGATCTTGTCGCCATCACGGATGACCACGCGGTGGACACCCCGAACTTCCCGAGCCTTCACCGCGATCCCGAGACGGCCAGCCGCGCCCACCAACGCCATCGCTGACTCGTTGCCGGGGCAGCTGATCTCGAGTGCTGCTGAGCGGCCAGGGTCGGTCAGGGATCCGTGGGCGAGGAAGGCTCCTCGCCAGACAGCGGCCAGCTCCTCCTTCGTGCCCGTCGTGAGGCGGTTGGGCAGGCCCCGCACCGGGCGTCGCCGGGCGTCCAGAAGCCCTGTCTGACGCGCGAGGGTCTCGCCGCCCTCGAGAACGCGCACCAGGTAGGTCGGTGTCTTGCGAATGCCGCTGGGTGACATCACCGCAGCATCGCTGCGCATACCGTAGAGCTCCGCGAGGTCTTTGCGCACTCGTCGGGCAATGGCAGGAGCATCCACTTCGATCTCGACGGCGACGCGTCCGGAGATCAGGTGAAGCCCGCCAGCGAAACGCAGCACGGTCGCGAGCTCCGCCGCCCGCACCGTGGTTTTGGTGACCGCCAACTGTGCCAGTTCCTCTTTCACATCGGCGGTCAGCGCCACAGTCGCGCTCCTCTCATTCGTCCGATCCGCCCTGCTGCGCGTCGGGCTGACACTCGACCTTACTCGCGTCCGAGGTCGCGGTGCTTCACCGTCACCTCGATGCCAGGCATACCGCGCACGTGGGTGGCGAGCTCCTCGATGAGCGCGACCGAGCGGTGCTTGCCGCCCGTGCAGCCGATCGCGATCGTCGCGTGCGGCTTATTCTCGCGCGCGTACCCGCGCAGCACCGGCTGCATCATGCCGACGAAGTGCTCCAAGAACTCCTGCGCGCCGTCCTGCGCGAGCACGTACTCGCTCACGGAAGCGTCCTTCCCCGTGCCGCCGCGCAGGCCCTCCTGCCAGTAGGGGTTCGGGAGGAATCGAGCATCGGCAACCGTGTCGGCATCCGTGGGAATCCCGTACTTGAACCCGAAGCTCTCGAGTGTCACGCGCACCTGAGCGCGCCCCTCTTCGGCGAACAGTTCGGTCACCGTCGTGGCGAGCTGGTGGATGTTGAACTCGCTCGTGTCGATGATGAGATCGCTCAATTCGCGCACCGACGCCATGAGCGCGCGCTCACGCGCGATGCCATCGAGAAGCGTGCCATCCTCCTGCAGCGGATGCGGGCGTCGCACCTGTTCGAAGCGGCGCACGAGTGCGTGGTCGTTCGCCTCCAGATAGACGACGCGCACGGGGGTGCGTTCCCGCAGCTCACCGATGATGTGCGAGAGATCGGCGAAGAGCTTGCCGCCGCGCACGTCCACCACCGCAGCGATCGAGGGCAGGGCACTGCCGGGGTGCATCGCGAGGTCGAGGAGCGGCCTCAGCATCTGCGGGGGAAGGTTGTCGACGACGTACCAGCCCAGATCTTCGAGCGCGTTGGCCACTGTCGAGCGGCCTGCGCCCGACATGCCCGTCACGATGAGGACGTCGCTGGACAGACTGTCGGTCACGGAAGCCTCGTGGTCGGGTCGGAGGAGTGGGATGCCTCCAGCCTAGGCTCCGAGCCCAGGCGGAGCTCCCGATGAATCGCGGTGGCCACGACGGATCCGATCCCCTCGACCTGCGAGATCTCCTCGATCGACGCAGCCGTGAGGCGGGCGACCGAGCCGAAGTGCTGGAGGAGGCGCTTGATGCGCGTCGGCCCGAGTCCGGGGATCGCGGAGAGCCTGCTGCGGATGTCGCGCGAGCGGGTCGTGCGCTGATAGCGGAGGGCGAAGCGATGAGCCTCGTCTCGCAGGCGCTGCATGAGGAACAGCGCATCAGAGGAGCGCGGGAGAATAACCGGATACGCCGCCTCGGGCCGCCAGATCTCTTCGAGGCGCTTCGCGATTCCGCACACGGCGATATCGTCGATGCCCTCGTCGCGCAGAGCGCGTGCGGCGGCCTCGACCTGCGGCTGACCGCCGTCCACAACCAGAAGCCCGGGCCGATAGTGGAACGAGGGCCGAGGTGCTCCTTCACCCTCGGGTTCGACAGGCTCTGCCGAGAGGTAGCTCAGTCGTCGTCGGAGTACCTGATAGATCGCATCCGTATCATCGCGCGCCTGCGCGATCGAGAAGGTTCGGTACTGATTCTTGCGCGGCAAGCCGTCCTCGAACACCACCATAGAGGCGACGGGGTTTGTACCGCCGAGGTGCGAGACATCGAAGCACTCGAGTCGCAGGGGGGCCGCCGGAAGGTCGAGCGCCTCCTGCAGGTCGGCGAGTGCCTGCGAGCGGGCTGTGAAGTCTCCGCTGCGGCGCGTCTTGTACAGCGTCAGGGCGCCGAGGGCGTTCGTGCCGACGGTCTGGGCCAGTGCCGCCTTGTCGCCTCGCCGCGCCACCCGCACGGTGACCGCGCCGCGCTCCCCCGCCTCCCGGCGGCGTTCGGCCAGCAGGGTCTGCAGCGCGTCCACGTCGTCGGGCACCGCAGGAACGATGAGCTCCCGCGCGGGCACGAGACCGTCGTCGTACGCCTTCTGCAGCAGGGTGTCGACGAGCTCGGCGAGTGTCACATCGAGTTCGGTATCGACGACCCAGCCGCGCACGCCACGAATCCTGCCCCCGCGCACGATGAAGAGTTGAACGGCTGCCGCGAGCTCGTCATGGGCCACCCCGAAGACGTCGGCATCGACGTCGTCAGCGAGCACCACGGTGCTTTTCGAGAGCGCCGTCTCGAGCGCGCCGATCTGATCACGAAAGCGCGCCGCGGCCTCGTAGTCGAGAGTCGCCGCAGCCTCGCCCATCCGTCGTTTGAGATCCCGCACGAACTGCACGTCGTTGCCGGCCATGAAGGACGCGAAGTCGAGGGCGATTCCGCGGTGCTCCTCCGCTGTCACGCGACCCACGCAGGGGGCCGCGCACTTGCCGATGTCACCGAGCAGGCATGGCCGCCCGCTGGTGTGCGCCCGCTTGTAGATCGCGTCGGAGCAGGAACGCATCGGAAACGCCTTCAGCAGAATGTCGATCGTCTCGCGCACCGCCCACACTTTCGCGTAGGGGCCGAAGTAGCGCGCTCCGGTCATGCCGCGTGTACGCGTCACCATCACCCGCGGAACCTTCTCCGCAAGAGTGATCGCCACATAGGGGTATGTCTTGTCATCGCGAAACTGCACGTTGAAGGGCGGATCGAACTCCTTGATCCAGGTGTATTCGAGCTCCAGGGCTTCCAGCTCGCTGCCCACGACAGTCCACTCGACACCCCGCGCCGTCGTGACCATGCGGCGGGTGCGCTCGTGCAGGCTCGTGAGCGGCTGGAAGTAGTTGCTCAACCGAGAACGCAGGTTCTTGGCCTTGCCGACGTAGAGCACGCGGCCCGCCTCGTCGTGAAACCGATAGACGCCCGGGCCAGTCGGAATCTCTCCGCGGGCGGGCCGCCACTGCTCGCGCGTCGGCATCTCAGGCGCCGATGACCTCGGTCTGCGGCAGTAGCTCGGCGAGGAACTGTCCGGTGAAGCTGCCCGAGTGCTCCGCCACCTGCTCAGGGGTTCCCGTGACCAATACCTCGCCTCCGCCGGCGCCACCCTCCGGGCCGAGGTCGATGATCCAGTCGGCGGCTCGGATCACATCGAGGTTGTGCTCGATCACGATGACCGTGTTGCCCTTATCGACGAGACCTGCGAGAACGACGAGCAGCTTGCGGACATCCTCGAAATGGAGGCCCGTCGTGGGCTCATCGAGCACGTAGACGCTGCGCCCGTTCGAGCGCTTCTGCAGCTCGGTCGCGAGCTTCACGCGCTGCGCTTCACCGCCCGACAGAGTCGTGGCACTCTGACCGAGACGCACGTAGCCGAGCCCGACATCGACGAGGGTCTTCAGATAGCGGTGAATGGCGGTGATCGGCGCGAAAAACTCGGCGGCCTCCTCGATAGGCATGTCGAGCACTTCGGAGATGTTCTTGCCCTTGTAGTGCACGGTCAGCGTGTCGCGGTTGTAGCGCGCACCGTGGCACACCTCACACGCGACGTAGACGTCGGGTAGGAAGTTCATCTCGATCTTGATGGTGCCGTCACCGGCGCAGTTCTCGCAGCGCCCGCCCTTGACGTTGAAGCTGAAGCGACCAGGAAGGTAGCCGCGCGACTTCGCCTCCAGCGTCTCCGCGAAGAGCGAGCGGATGCGGTCGAAGACGCCCGTATAGGTCGCGGGGTTCGAGCGCGGGGTGCGGCCGATCGGCGCTTGGTCGACATGCACGACCTTGTCGAGGTGTTCCAGGCCGTGCACGCGGGCGTGCTTGCCTGGCACCTGTCGGGCGCCGTTGAGACGGTTGGCGAGCACCTTGTAGAGGATGTCGTTGACGAGCGAGGATTTGCCCGAACCACTCACCCCGGTGACGGCGACAAACGCTCCGAGGGGGAACTCCACCGTGACGTTCTGAAGGTTGTTGGCACGCGCTCCCTCGACCGTGAGCATCCGGTCGGGATCGATGCGGCGCCGCTGCACCTGCTCGATGACCTGTCGCCGACCGGCGAGGTAGTCGCCCGTGATCGACTCGGGGTTCGCCAGCAGCTCGTCGTAGGAGCCGGAGTGCACGACACGGCCGCCGTGCTCCCCCGCGCCCGGCCCGATGTCGACGATCCAGTCGGCGGTGCGAATGGTGTCTTCGTCGTGCTCAACGACAATGAGAGTGTTGCCGAGATTCTTGAGCTTCACGAGGGTGTCGATGAGGCGACGGTTGTCGCGCTGGTGCAGACCGATGCTCGGCTCGTCGAGAACGTAGAGCACTCCCGTGAGTCCGCTGCCGATCTGCGTGGCAAGCCGGATGCGCTGCGCCTCACCGCCCGACAGACTGCCGGCGGCGCGCGCCATGCTCAGATAGCCCAGCCCGACCTCGAGGAGGAACTCGAGGCGGGCACGGATCTCACGGAGGACGGCGGCGGCGATCGAGGCTTCGCGCTCGGTGAGCGTGATGGACTGCACGAAGCCATAGGCGTCCTGCAGGCTCAGTTCGGCGACCTGGGAGATGTTCTGGCCGTCGACGAGCACGGCGAGCACTTCGGGCTTGAGCCGGGCGCCGTCGCAGACGGGGCACGGTACCTCCCGCAGGTACTCCGCAAATCGCTGCTGCGACCAGTCGCTCTCGGCCTCCGCATATTTGCGCTCGATGTAGGGGATCACACCCTCGAACCCAGTGGAGTAGGTGACATCACGGCCATAGCGATTGCGCCATTTCACGCGAACGTCGAAATTGTTGCCGTGCAGTACGGCGTTCTGCGTGCTCTCCTCCAGCTCGGCCCACGGGGTATCGAGCGAGAAGCCGAGCTCGCTCGCGAGACCCCCGAGCAGCTTCTGAAAGTAGCTGTAGAGCCCTTTGCCCTGCTGGTTCCAGGGCAGGATGACTCCCTCATTCAGACTCATGCTGGGATCACCGACGAGCAGATCCACATCGACAGCCATCCGGGTGCCCAGCCCTGAACACTCGGGGCAGGCGCCGAACGGAGCGTTGAACGAGAAGGTGCGCGGCTCGATCTCCGTGAGGCGCAAGGGGTGACGATTGGGGCAACTGAGCTTCTCGCTGAAGGTGCGCGTTGTGTCGTCACCCTCATCGTCGACGAAGTCGATGACGACGAGGCCGTCAGTCAGCCGCAGCGCGGTCTCGAGCGAGTCGGTGAGACGACTCAGAATGTCGTCTTTAGCCACGAGTCGGTCGACCACGACAGCGATGTCGTGCTTGATTTGCTTCTTGAGGGTCGGAGGGTCGTTGAGCTGCACGACATCGCCGTCGATGACCGCACGCGAGTAGCCGCCCGCAGCGAGCTCTTTCAGCAGGTCGACGAACTCGCCCTTCTTCTGGCTGACGACAGGGGCAAGGACCTGGTAGCGACGGCCCTCCTGCAGTGTCATGAGCTCGTCGGCGATCTGCTGCACGGTCTGGCGCTGGATCCGCTCACCGCATTCCGGGCAGTGCGGGATGCCCACCCGGGCCCACAGAAGGCGCATGTAGTCGTAGATCTCGGTGATCGTTCCGACCGTCGAGCGGGGGTTGCGGTTCGTCGACTTCTGGTCGATCGACACCGCAGGGCTCAAACCCTCGATGAAGTCGACATCGGGCCGGTCGACTTGCCCGAGGAACTGTCGCGCGTAGGCAGAAAGCGACTCGACGTAGCGACGCTGGCCCTCCGCAAAGATCGTGTCGAAGGCGAGCGAGCTCTTGCCCGACCCGGAGAGGCCGGTGAAGACGACGAGTGAATCGCGGGGGATGACGAGGTCGACATCACGCAGGTTGTGCACGCGCGCGCCGCGGACGCTCAGATGGGGCAGAGATTCGTCTGGAGTAGCCGGCACTCTCGTCATTGTAGGTGCGGTCGCCGACAGCGAGCCGTGCGGCTCCGCGTCAGCGCACGTGCCCGGCGTCGATCATCTGTCGAAGCTCCTTCTTGAGGTCCTGCACCTCGTCGCGCAGCCGGGCAGCGAGCTCGAACTTGAGCTCGTCGGCGGCCGTGAGCATCTGCGCGTTCAGGTCGGCGATGATCGATTCGAGCTCGGCTGCACCGGAGGCGGCTCGTCCTTCGCGTCGCGCGACGGGAGCGGGTGCGCGCGCGCCGTCACCACGGCCGCCCAGCAGTGCGGCAGTGTCCTCACCCTCACGGATGAGCTGATCGGTGATGTCGGCAATGCGCTTGCGCAGCGGTGTCGGATCGATGCGCATCTCGGTGTTGTAGGCGATCTGGCGGTCTCGGCGTCGCGTTGTCTCATCGATCGCCTGCGCCATCGACGGTGTGACGGTGTCGGCATACATGTGCACCTGCCCGCTGACGTTGCGCGCGGCGCGACCGATGGTCTGGATGAGCGATGTCGCCGACCGCAGGAAGCCCTCCTTGTCGGCATCGAGAATCGCCACGAGAGATACCTCGGGAAGGTCGAGGCCCTCGCGCAGCAGGTTGATGCCCACGAGAACGTCGTAGACGCCCTGGCGCAGCTCACGGAGCAGCTCCACCCGGCGAAGAGTGTCGACATCGGAGTGCAGGTACCGAACCCGCACGCCGGCCTCCGTGAGGAACTCGGTGAGTTCCTCCGCCATCTTCTTGGTCAGTGTGGTGACGAGCACGCGCTCGTCGCGGTCGGTGCGCTGACGTATCTGCTCGAGCAGGTCGTCGATCTGCCCCTTGCTCGGCTTGACCACGATCTCCGGGTCGATGAGACCCGTCGGGCGGATGATCTGCTCGACGACGGAGTCGGTAATGCCCAGCTCATACTTGCCGGGCGTCGCCGAGAGGTAAACCTTCTGCCCGGTGCGGGACAGGAACTCCTCCCAGCGCAGAGGACGGTTATCCATCGCGCTGGGCAGACGGAAACCGTGCTCGACCAGCGTGCGCTTGCGCGAGGCATCCCCCTCGTACATCGCTCCGATCTGCGGCACGGTGACATGGCTCTCGTCGATGACGACGAGGAAGTCTTCCGGGAAGTAGTCGAGCAGGCAGTTCGGCGGCTCACCGGCATCACGGCCGTCGATGTGACGGGAGTAGTTCTCGATGCCGCTGCAGAACCCGATCTGCTCCATCATCTCGAGGTCGAAGGTGGTGCGCATGCGCAACCGCTGTGCTTCCAGAAGCTTGCCCTGCCGCTCGAGCTCCTGCAGACGATCCTCCAGCTCCTCCCTGATGGTGCCCACAGCACGTTCCATCGTGGCGGGAGAGGCGGCGTAATGTGTCGCGGGGAACACCGAGACGGCCTCCAGCGAGCGCACCACGTCACCGGTGAGCGGGTGAAGCGCATAGAGCGCCTCGATCTCATCGCCGAACATCTCGACGCGGATCGCGAGCTCTTCGTACATGGGGATGATCTCGATCGTGTCGCCGCGAACCCGGAACTTCCCGCGCGAGAAGTCGACGTCGTTGCGCTGATACTGCATGCCCACGAAACGACGGATGAGCTGGTCGCGCGAGATGGTCTCCCCAACCTGCAGCGCGACCATCGCCTCCAAGTACTCCTCCGCCGCACCCAGCCCGTAGATGCACGACACAGTCGAGACCACGATCACGTCACGACGGCTCAGAAGCGAGTTGGTCGTGGAGTGCCGCAGCCGCTCGACCTCGGCATTGATCGAACTGTCTTTCTCGATGAAGGTGTCGGTCTGCGGGACGTACGCCTCCGGTTGGTAGTAGTCGTAGTACGACACGAAGTACTCGACGGCGTTGTGGGGAAGTAGCTCGCGGAATTCGGTGGCGAGCTGAGCGGCGAGGGTCTTGTTGTGCGCCATGACGAGTGTCGGCCGCTGCACCTGCTCGACGAGCCACGCCGTCGTGGCGGACTTGCCCGTACCCGTCGCGCCCAGCAGCACGACGTCGGTCTCCCCCGCGTTGATGCGCGCGGCCAGCTCGGCGATCGCCTGCGGCTGATCGCCGCTCGGACGGTAGTCGCTGACGACCTCGAACGGTCGGACGGAGCGGGTGGGCTGCATCCGGTCAGCCTATTCGGCGCCCCCGACACTTCTCCGTGAGACCAGGGTGGCCCACAGCTCGTCGGCGTACTGGAGTGTCGCGCTTTCCTCGCCCGAGGAGTCGATCACGATGTCGGCCATCGCTCGTCGCTCATCGTCAGACACCTGCGCTGCGACACGCTTGGCAGCGTCGTCGGGATCGAGGCCGCGCAGCTCGACAAGACGGCGCGTGCGGGTCTCGGCCGGAGCATCCACGACCACGACCAGATCGAACTCGTCCGCGGCACGGGCCTCCGCAAGAAGCGGGACGTCGTAGATGACGATCGCCCGAGGATCCCGGGAGCGCGCGGCGTCGAGGGCGTCACGATACCGGCGCCGGACGTCGGGATGCACGATCGCATTGAGGTCAGCGCGGGCTGCGGGATCCGAGAAGATGAGATCGCCGAGTGCCGCCCGGTCGAGCGTGCCCTCGGCCGTGAGGATCTCGTCGCCGAACCTCGCAGCGACCGCCGCAAGACCCGGCGAGCCGGGCGCGACAGCGTCCCGGGCGAGAGCATCAGCATCGATCACGACGGCGCCGTGCTCGCGAAGTCGACGCGCGACCGTGCTCTTGCCCGCCGCGATTCCTCCGGTCAGCGCCACGATATCCACGCGCTCGACCCTATCGGCCGGGCCTCGGCTCAACCGGATACCATGGGTTCACCAGGAATGAGGGAGGGTCACGTGCTCGAGGTGCTCACGGGAACTGGACTTGCGGTGGCAGCCGGGCTCAACGCGTACATCCCCCTCCTCGCCCTCGGCCTCGCGGGCCGGTTTCTGGAATTCGTCGAACTGCCGGCCGCGTGGGCCTGGCTCGCGAACGATTGGGTGCTCATCATTCTCGGCGTTCTGCTCGTGATCGAGATGGTCGCCGACAAGATTCCCGCCGTGGATTCGATCAACGACTGGATTCAGTCGATCGTGCGTCCCGCTGCAGGAGGCATCGTCTTCGGCACGGGCACAGCCACGCAGACTGCCGCGGTCACCGACCCTGCGGTGCTCCTCGAGTCGGACCAGTGGGTTCCAGTCGTGACCGGCATCATCATCGCTCTCCTCGTGCACGGGGGCAAGATGCTCGTGCGCCCGGCTGCGAATGCGCTGACGGGCGGCGCAGCGGCGCCCGTGCTGTCCGCCGGCGAAGACATCGGCGCTCTCGGGCTCAGCCTTCTCGCCCTGCTCGTCCCGGTGCTCGTGGTGGTGGCACTTGTAGGACTCGTGCTGGCCGTGGTTCTCGCCTTCCGCCGGATGCGTCGGCAACGGCAGTCTGTGGCCCCCGCGACCTAGACGTCCGCGACTGCCACACCCCCACCCCTGAACGGCCGAACGGGCCACACTCCGTGAGGAGTGCGGCCCGTTCGATCAGAGCGTGATGCGTGAAGCGATCAGACGTTGCCGGAGAGCTTCTCGCGCAGGGCGGCGAGCGACTCGTCGTCGGCGAGGGTGCCCGCGCCGGCCGAGTCGGAGCTGAAGCCGGCGCCACCCGAGGCCGCGGGGGCCTCGAGGTTCTCGTCCTCGACGAGCGCGGTGGCGACCTGCGCCTTGTGCTGCTCCCAGCGTGCCTGCGCGGCAGCGTAATCCTGCTCCCACTTGGCGCGCTGCTCGTCGAAGCCCTCGCGCCACTCGCCGGTCTCGGCGTCGAAGCCCTCGGGGTACTTGTAGTTGCCAGCCTCGTCGTACTCGGTCGGCATACCGTACACCGCGGGGTCGAACTCGGTGCCCTCGGGATCGACGCCCTCGTTTGCCTGCTTGAGGCTGAGCGAGATCCGGCGACGCTCAAGGTCGATGTCGATGACCTTGACGAACACCTCGTCGCCGACCGAGACGATCTGCTCGGCGAGCTCGACGTGCTTGGCCGAGAGCTCCGAAATGTGCACCAGGCCCTCGATGCCATCCGCGACGCGCACGAAGGCGCCGAAGGGAACGAGCTTGGTGACCTTGCCCGGCGCGACCTGGCCGATGGCGTGGGTGCGGGCGAAGACCTGCCACGGGTCCTCCTGCGTCGCCTTGAGCGAGAGCGACACGCGCTCGCGCTCCATGTCGACCTCAAGGATCTCGACGGTGACCTCCTGGCCGACCTCGACGACCTCGCTCGCGTGCTCGATGTGCTTCCAGCTGAGCTCGGAGACGTGCACGAGGCCGTCCACGCCGCCCAGATCGACGAAGGCGCCGAAATTGACGATCGAGGAGACGACGCCCTTGCGCACCTGGCCCTTGGCCAGGTTGTTGAGGAACGTCGAGCGGGTCTCGGACTGCGTCTGCTCCAGCAGGGCGCGGCGCGAGAGCACAACGTTGTTGCGGTTCTTGTCGAGCTCGAGGATCTTCGCCTCGATCTCCTGGCCCAGGTACGGGGTGAGGTCGCGCACGCGACGCAGCTCGATGAGGGAGGCCGGCAGGAAGCCGCGCAGGCCGATGTCGACGATGAGGCCACCCTTGACGACCTCGATGACGGTGCCGGTAACGACTCCGTCGTCATCCTTGATCTTCTCGACGTCACCCCAGGCGCGCTCGTACTGCGCGCGCTTCTTGGAGAGGATCAGACGCCCCTCCTTGTCTTCCTTCTGGAGGACGAGGGCTTCGACCATGTCGCCGACGGCGACGACCTCGGTCGGGTCGACGTCGTGCTTGATCGAGAGTTCGCGGGAGGGGATGACGCCCTCCGTCTTGTAGCCGACGTCGAGGAGGACCTCGTCGCGGTCGATCTTCACGACAGTTCCTTCGATGAGGTCGCCGTCGTTGAAGAATTTGAGGGTCAGTTCGACCGCGGCCAGAAAGTCTTCAGCGGATCCGATGTCATTGATCGCGATCTGCTCGGGTGCCTTGGTCGTTACGGTGGTCATAGAGATGAGTGCTCCGATGCGGACATAACTCGGGCCCGGGTCAACGCGGTTCTGGAGCGTCGTCCGGGCAAGCGGACAGGATGGTCGTCAAATCGACGACTCTCCAGCCTATCGTGCTCGCCGCGCAGGCGCCAAACACCCGCCTAGAGGAGCGCCGAACGCAGCGTATCGAGACCGACGCCGCCGAGATCGAGGGCCCGCTTGTGGAAGGCCTTGTCGCTGTAGGCGGCACCCTCGCGAGCGCGAACCTCGGCGCGCAGTTGCTCCCAGATGCGCTGGCCGACCTTGTACGAGGGTGCCTGGCCGGGCCACCCGAGGTAGCGGTGCACCTCGAAGTCGATGAAGCCGTCGTTCATGTTGACGTTGCGGTGCAGGAAGGCGAAGGCATCCTCGGTCGTCCACACGGCGCCCGTCTCAGGGTGGATCTTGCCGAGGTGCACGCCGATGTCGAGCACGACGCGGGCGGCGCGCATCCGCTGCCCGTCGAGCATGCCGAGCCGGTCGGCCGGGTCGTCGAGGTAGCCGAGCTCCTCCATGAGGCGCTCGGCGTAGAGCGCCCACCCCTCGGCGTGGCCGCTCGTGCCGGCGAGCAGCCGGCGCCACGAGTTGAGCTGCGCGCGGTTGTACACGGCCTGGCCGATCTGCAGGTGATGGCCGGGAACACCCTCGTGGTAGACGGTCGTCGTCTCGCGCCAGGCGTCGAACTCGTCAACCCCCTCGGGGATGCTCCACCACATGCGGCCCGGGCGCGAGAAGTCATCCGTGGGCCCCGTGTAGTAGATCGCTCCGCCGGGGGTCGGGGCAATCATGCACTCGAGCCGCTTCACGGGTTCGGGAATCTCGAAGTGCGAGCGCGAGAGCTCATCGACCGCCGTATCGCTCAATTGCTGCATCCACTCACGCAGAGCCTCGCGACCGTGCAGCCTGCGGGCCGGATCACCCTCCAGGTGAGCGATGGCCTCCTCGACGCTCGCGCCGGGAACAATGAGGTCGGCGGTACGGGACTGCTCGTCGACCATTCGAGCGAGCTCCTCGACGCCCCACTCGTAGGTCTCGTCGAGATCGATGGTTGCCCCGAGGAAGCGCCGGGAGTGCAGTGCGTAGAGTTCGCGGCCGACAGCGTCGGTCTCGCGTGCCGCGGGGGCGAGCTCGTTCTCGAGGAAGTCAGCGAAGCGCCCATAGCCGGCCGCGGCTTGGGCGGCGCCCGTCGCGAGCTCGGTGCGCAGCGCGGCGGGGAGCTCCCCCTCGTCGAGCGACGCACCCTGCGTGAATCCGGCGAAGAAGCCGTCGGTGCTCGCGTTGCGCCTGGCCTGCTCGAGCACGCGCTCCACCTGGCGGCGGGCGGGCGTGCGACCGAGCCGGATCCCCTCGCGGAGGGTCGCCGCGTAGCCCTCCAGCGCCCCCTCGACGTGACCGAGCTTCGTCGCGATGGTCGACCAGTTCTCCTCCGTGCCGGTGGGGAGGAGGTCGAAGATCTCACGCACGCGCTGGGCGGGCGACTCGATCACGTTGAGGTCGCGCTCCGTCCACCCCGCATCATCCAGGTCGAGCTGCAGCCGCAGCTCGCTCGACAGGTCGGCCATGGTCACCCGGTCGATGTCGTCGACGGGCGTCGCGGTCTCCAGCTCGGTGAGCACCGACTCGGCCGCAGCCCGCAGGGCCGCGGTGCCCTCGGGCGAGTAATCCGCGAAGCGCTCGACCGGACCAGGAACGCCGGCGTAGATCGCAACGTCGGGGTCCAGCGCCGCGAGCTGAGTAACCCAGGCTTCCGCGATCGCGTCGACGGGAGTGGCGGAACGAGGTGCAGAAAAGTCGGTCATGGCGGTCAGCCTAGTGCGCGGCGTCGTCCCAGTTGCGGCCTACCCCGACCTGCACATCGAGCGGCACGGCGAGCTCGGCGGCGGCGCCCATGCGCTTACGCACGATCGCTTCCAGCGCCTCGCGCTCGCCCGGCGCAACCTCGAACACGAGTTCGTCGTGCACCTGCAGCAGCAGGCGCGAGCGCAGGGCATCCCGCGCCATGTCGTCAGCGACGCCGATCATGGCGATCTTCATGATGTCCGCTGCCGAACCCTGGATGGGCGCGTTGAGCGCCTGTCGCTCGGCATTCTCACGGAGCACGCGGTTGGGGCTCGCGAGATCGGGGAACGGGCGCCGCCGCCCGAAGATCGTCTCCGTGTAGCCGTCGGCCTTCGCCTGCTCGACGACGCTGCGCAGGTAGTCGCGCACGGCTCCGAAGCGCGCGAAGTAGTCGGTCATGAGCTGCTTCGCCTCCTTCGACTCGATGCGCAGCTGCTTGCTCAGCCCGAAGGCGCTGAGCCCGTAGGCGAGCCCGTAGCTCATGGCCTTCACCTTCGTGCGCATCTCGGGAGTCACGTCTGCCGGTTCCACGCCGAAGATGCGGGCCCCGACGAAGCGGTGCAGGTCCTCCCCCGAGCGGAAGGCCTCGATGAGGCCGTCGTCACCCGAGAGGTGCGCCATGATGCGCATCTCGATCTGCGAGTAGTCCGCCGTGAGCAAGCCCTCGCAGTCGTCGGCCGCAACGAAGGCGGCACGAATACGATGGCCGATCTCGGTGCGCACGGGAATGTTCTGCAGGTTCGGGTCGGTGGACGAAACGCGCCCGGTGGAGGTACCGGTCTGGTCGTACGTCGTGTGAATGCGTCCGTCGTCGGCGATCGACCCCGTGAGGCTCTCCACGATCTGCCGCAGCTTGGTCGCATCGCGATGCTGCAGCAGCAGGCCCAAGAACGGGTGCGGATGCGCCTCCTGCAGGTCTGCCAGCGCCGCCGCGTCGGTGGTGTACCCGGTCTTGGTCGCGCGCGTCTTGGGCATGCCGAGCTCGTCGAACAGCACCTGCTGCAGCTGCTTCGGCGACCCGAGGTTGACCTCGCGGCCGATCTCGGCGTAGGCCTGCTCGGCGAGGGTTGCCGCGGTCGTGCCGAGCTCGCTGTTGAGGGCGTCGAGTGCCGTGCGGTCGACGAGAATTCCCGTGCGCTGCATCGCGGCGAGCACGGGGGTGGTCGGGATTTCGATGGCGGCCAGCACGTCGCCGCTCGTGGCGGGAAGCCGCTCACGCTGCTCGGCCACAACGCGGTGCAGGTACCAGGCCTCCGTGCCGGGGCTCAGCGCAGACGTATCGGGAACCAGCTGGTTGGGGTCGACCTGCGGCAGGGACTCCCCCAACAGGTCGTGCACGAGATCGTCGAGAGCGTAGGTGCGGGCACCGGGCCTCTCCAGCCAGGCGGCGAGCCGAGCATCCCAGACGACCCCACCGAGCGAGATCGAGAGCTCGGCGAGTGCACCGATCGCCGCCTTCGCGTCGGCGAGCAGCTTGGGGCTGTCGCTCGACAGCCACTCCTCGAGGGCACGGTAGTCGGGGCGATGCCCGGCCCAGTTGACCTGCACGCTCTCACTCTCGGTCGCGAGACCGAAAGACGCGAGCTGCCCGTGCGGAGCATCCACGATCACGGCGACCTCTGTGCCCGCCGACGACTCGAGCCACTTCGCGAGCTCCTCATCGACGAGCGTGCGCACGATCGGCGTCGCAGACTCGGTGCCCGGCGTCACCGCGCCCGCCGAGATGTCCGAGCCCTCGCTCGCGGCGATCTTGAGCACGCGGTCCGTCAGGGTACGGAACTGCAGTCGCTCGAACACCTGCTTCACGGCGGGCACGTCCATCGGTCGACGCTCGAGGTCGAGCGGACCGACGGGCAGCTCGACGTCGGTGACGAGTCGGTTCAGTCGACGGTTGCGCTCGGCACGATCGCGCTGTTCGCGCAGGTTGCCACCGACGACCCCGCCGATCTCCTCGATGTGCTCGAAAATGCCCTCGAGCGAACCGTACTGGGTGATCCACTTCACGGCCGTCTTCTCGCCGACCTTGTCGATGCCCGGCAGATTGTCGCTCGTCTCGCCGACCAGAGCCGCGATCTCGGGATACTGCTCGGGGTTGACCCCGTAGCGCTCGCGCACGGCGTCGGGGTCGTATCGCTTGAGCTCAGAGACCCCCCGCGCGTTCGGGTACAGCAGAGTGACGTCGTCGGTGACGAGCTGAATCGTGTCGCGGTCGCCCGACACGACGAGAACGTGCATCCCCTCAGCGGCCCCCTGCGTCGCGAGGGTCGCGAGAATGTCGTCCGCCTCGTAGTCCTCCTTCGTGATCGTCGTCACGCTCATCGCGGCGAGGGCCTCCTGCAGCAGCGGCACCTGACCGACGAACTCGGGCGGCGTCTCGCCGCGCGTGCCCTTGTACTCCGGGTACTCGCGGGTGCGGAACGAGTAGCGCGAGATATCGAAGGCGACGGCGACGTGCGTGGGCTTCTCCTTCGCCAACAGCCCGAGGAACATCGAGATGAAGCCGTGGATGGCGTTGGTGTGCTGTCCGTCACGCGTGACGAAACTGTCGATCGGCAGCGCGTAGAACGCACGAAAGGCGAGCGAATGGCCGTCGACGATGAGAAGCGTAGGCTTTGCGGTGTCCGTCACGCCGTCAGCCTAGCGAGGCCCCCTGACGCACGGACTCCCGAAACGTCGCCCCGCGAGAGGACCCTCATGACCCGCGTTCCCGACAACCTCGACCCCGCTCACGTCGAGCGGCTCATCAGCACGCAGGGCGGGGCGCTCGCCCAAAAGATGGAGATCGATTTCGTCGAACTGTCAGCAGAACGCTCCATCGCCCGGATGCCTGTCGCGGGCAACACGCAGGTCATCGGTCTGCTGCACGGGGGCGCGCACGTCGTGCTGGGGGAAAGTCTCGGCTCGATCTCCTCCGCCATCCACGCGGGGCCGGGGCGCTACGCCGTCGGCATCGAGATCAACGCGACCCACAGCCGGTCGGTGACCGAGGGCATCGTGACGGCAACCTGCACAGCCCTCGTGCTCGGGCGCACGCTGTGCACGCACGAGATCGTCATGACGGATGAGGACGGCCGCCGACTGTCGACCGTGCGCATGACCAACCTGCTGCGCGACCAGTAGCGGTTCGCGACCGAGACTGCCGAGTCGCGTCAGTCGTCGGTATCGTCCGCGGCGGCCGGCTTCTTCGCCGCAGCATCCTTCTTCGGCGACAGCTGCTCGATGACCGCCTGCGCGACCGCCTGCATCGTCGTGCGGCGATCCATCGACGCCTTCTGGATCCAGCGGAACGCCTCCGGTTCGCTCAAGCCCATGCGCTCGTTCAGGAGGCCCTTCGCGCGGTCGACGAGCTTGCGGGTCTCGAAGCGCTCCACCAGGTCGGCGACCTCGCTTTCCAGCGTCAGAATCTGCTGGTAGCGACTGAGGGCGATCTCGATCGCCGGCAACAGGTCGTTCGGCGTGAACGGCTTCACGACGTAGGCCAGAGCGCCCGCCTCGCTCGCCTGATCGACGAGCTCCTTCTGGCTGAACGCCGTGAGCAGCACCACGGGGGCGATGTGGTTCTCGCTCAGACGCTTCGCCGCCTCGATGCCATCCAACTGAGGCATGCGGATGTCCATGATGACGAGATCCGGCCGCAGCTCGGTCGCGAGGGCCACCGCGGTCTCACCGTCCCCCGCCTCGCCGACCACATCGAAGCCGTTGTCGCGGAGGATCTCCACGATGTCCATGCGGATGAGGGACTCGTCCTCGGCGACGATGACTCGCCGCGGTGCTGAGGTGTTCTGCTCCTGATCGCTCACAGCACCGAGCCTACGGTATCGTCAACATGCCGCGTACGACGGGGCAGGCCGGCTTGGCGGAATGGTAGACGCGACGCACTCAAAATGCGTTGTCCGAAAGGGCGTGTGGGTTCGAATCCCACAGCCGGTACGTATGGCGAGTACATCAGCGCACGTTGCTGTTTCTGCGCGACACTGGTTCGCGTCGCGGGGTTCGAATCCCACAGCCTGTACGCATCACTAGGAGCACTGCGCGGGCCCCCACTGTGCGCGACGCTGGATCGCGTCGCGGGGTTCGAATCCCACAGCCGGTACGTATGGCGACTACATCAGCGCACGTTGCTGTTTCTGCGCGACACTGGTTCGCGTCGCGGGGTTCGAATCCCACAGCCGGTACGCACCACTCGGCTATGGGACTCAGAGCGCGCCGACCTACTCGACGCTGCCGCCCGCAATCCAGGCCGGAAGCTCGGTGCCCACTGTGTCTCCCACCGTGTGCACCCGGATGTCGTTGGTGCCGCCGGAGACTCCGGGAGGCGAACCCGAGATCACGACGACCTTGTCGCCCGACTCCGCGACGCCGCGCCCGAGGAGAATGTCGTCGACCTGGCGGTACATCGCATCAGTGTGCGTGACACTCTTGACCAGGAATGACTCGATGCCCCACGTGAGCGCCATGCGCCGCTGTACGTGCAGGTACGGCGTAAACGCCTTCATCGGGATGCGAAACCGAAGCCGCGACATGCGACGAGCCGAATCGCCGCCCTCGGTGAAGACGCACACGAACTTTGCCTCCACGAACTCGGCGACCTCGGCCGCGGCGAGCGTGATGGCGCCGCCCTGCGTGCGCGGCTTCGTGCCCAGCGGGGGAATGCGCTCGAGACCGTGCTCTTCGGTCGCTGCCACGATGCGCGCCATGGTCGAGACCGTGATGACGGGAAACTCCCCCACGCTCGTCTCACCGCTCAACATGACCGCGTCGGCCCCGTCGAGTACGGCGTTGGCGACGTCGCTGGTCTCGGCACGCGTCGGAATCGGGCTGCTGATCATCGACTCGAGCATCTGTGTCGCCACGATGACCGGCTTGGCCATGCGACGAGCGAGTTCCACGGCTCGCTTCTGCACGATCGGCACCGCTTCGAGGGGCAACTCGACCCCGAGGTCGCCTCGCGCCACCATGATGCCGTCGAAGGCGTCGACGATGCTCTCGAGAGCGTCGACGGCCTGCGGCTTCTCGATCTTGGCGATGACGGGCAGGAAGGTGCCCTCTTCGCGCATGATCTCGTGCACGCGCGTGATGTCGCTCGCGTTGCGCACGAACGACAGCGCGATGTAGTCCGCTCCCAGCCGGAGCGCCCACCGCAGATCGTCCTCGTCCTTCTCAGAGAGGGCCGGAACGTTGACGGCGACGCCGGGCAGATTGATGCCCTTGTTGTTCGACACCGCACCCGCGACAACGACCTCGGTGCGCACGCGCACGCCGTCGGTGTCGAGCACGCGCACCTTGACCTTGCCGTCATCGATGAGCAGGAAGTCCCCCGGCTTCACGTCATCCGGCAGGCCCTTGAAGGTCGTTCCGCACAGCTCGCGCGTGCCCTCGACCTCCTCGGTCGTGATCGTGAAGATGTCGCCCTCGGCGAGCTCGTGGGGGCCGTCGGCGAACTTGCCCAGACGGATCTTCGGGCCCTGAAGGTCGACCAGAACAGCCACCGGCCGGTGGGTGTCCTCCGCCGCCGTGCGCACGTTCCGGTACACCTCTTCGTGGATGTCGTAGGTGCCGTGGCTGAGATTCATGCGAGCGACGTCGACGCCGGCCTCGATGATCGCGCGGATATTCTCATAGCTCGACGTGGCCGGCCCGAGGGTGGCGACGATCTTTGCTCGTCTCATGACGTCCTTCACTGTGGTGGTGGTGGTAGGGGTGGGAAGGGTGACGTGGTGACCGCGTTCAGACGCGCAGCGGTTGGTCGGTGGCGCGCACTGGCGCGGGAAGCTCGCTGTGGCCCTGCAGGTAGCGATCGGCCTCGGCGGCGGCTGCCCGACCTTCGGCGATCGCCCACACGATGAGGGACGCGCCGCGCCCCGCGTCGCCGGCAACAAAGATGCCGGGCTCGGAGGTCGTGTAGTCGGCTGACCGACTGACGGTGCCGCGCTCGTCGAAGGGCATGCTGAGCTGTGACTCGAGGCCGTGCCGCTCCGCACCGGTGAACCCGAGCGCGAGCAGTACCAGGTCAGCGGGAATTTCGCGCTCCGTGCCCGGCTTCGGGGCACGCCGCCCGTCGGTGATCTCGGTCTCGGCGACGAGCAGGGCGCGCACCTCCCCCGCGTCATTGCGCAGGAATTCCACGGTTGACGCCAGGTAGCTGCGCTCTCCGCCCTCCTCGTGCGCGCTCTGCATCTCGAAGAGAGTCGGCTGCATCGGCCACGGCTGGTCGGCCGGCCGTTCCGTGGGCGGTTGCACCCCGATCGCGAGGTTGGTGACGCTGAGCGCACCCTGCCGGTGGGCAGTGCCGATGCAGTCGGCCCCGGTGTCGCCGCCGCCGAGCACGACGACGTGCTTGCCTTCGGCGGTGATCTGATCGTCGACCATGTCGCCCGCCTGAACGCGGTTCGACTGGGTGAGGTACTCCATCGCGAAGTGCACGCCGAGCGCATCGCGACCCGGAATCGGCAGGTCACGGGGCTGCGGCGAGCCTGTCGCCACGATCACCGCGTCGTAGCGGTCGCGCAGGTCGTTCCAGGTGATGTCGCGGCCAATCTCCACTCCGGCACGGAACCGGGTGCCCTCGGCCTGCATTTGCGTGAGGCGCGCATCCAGATGGCGCTTCTCCATCTTGAAATCGGGGATGCCGTACCGCAGCAGCCCGCCGATGCGGTCGTCGCGCTCGAAGACGGCGACGGTGTGCCCGACACGGGTCAGCTGCTGCGCTGCGGCGAGCCCCGCGGGGCCGCTGCCGACCACCGCGACCGTCTTGCCGGTCAGGCGCTCGGGCGGGATCGGCTGCACCCACCCGTTGTTCCAGGCGTCGTCGATGATCGACGCCTCCACCTGCTTGATCGTCACCGCCGGCTGGTTGATGGCCAACACGCACGACGCCTCGCACGGCGCCGGGCACAGCTTTCCGGTGAACTCGGGGAAGTTGTTGGTCGCGTGCAATCGATCGATGGCTTGACGGCCCTCGCCCCGCCAGGTGAGGTCGTTCCACTCGGGGATCAGATTGCCCAGCGGGCACCCCTGGTGGCAGAACGGCACACCGCAGTCCATGCAGCGACCTGCCTGCCGACGCAGCTGCGCCGGATCGCCCTGCTCGTAGACCTCTTTCCAATCCATCAGGCGGATCGGGACGGGGCGGCGCGGCGGTAGCTCGCGCTCGGGTACGTTCAGAAAGCCGCGGGGGTTAGCCACCGGTCACCTCCAAGATTCTCTCCCAGACGACGTCGCCATCCGGGTCCAGTCCTTCATCGACGGCGGTGCGTCGCGCCTCGAGCACGGCCGCAAAGTCGCGCGGCATCACCGTGGTCATGCGGTCGAGCGTTGCCTCGAGCTCGGCCAGTAGTCGCGCTGCCAGAGCCGACTCGGTCTCCTCCTGGTGGCGACGCAGAAGCTCGGTCACCTGCTCGCGCTCCTCATCGGTCAAGGATCGTAGAGCGAGCTCGCCCGAGTCGAGAGAATCGCGGTTCACCCGCTCACGCACGAGGTCGAGCACGAACGCCGTGCCACCCGACATGCCCGCACCGAGATTGCGACCCGTGCTGCCGAGGATGAGCGCCGTGCCGCCCGTCATGTACTCCAGAGCGTGGTCACCGACTCCCTCAACAACGGCCGTCGCGCCCGAGTTGCGCACGAGGAATCGCTCCCCCACGATGCCGCGGATGAACATCTCGCCGCTCGTCGCGCCATAGCCGATGACATTTCCGGCAATCACGTTGCGCTCGGCGTGGAACACGCTCTCCCGCGCCGGGCGCACGATCACGCGACCGCCCGAGAGACCCTTGCCGACGTAGTCGTTGCTGTCTCCGAACAGGCGCAGCGTGATGCCGCGCGGCAGGAACGCCCCCAGGCTCTGCCCAGCAGATCCGCTCAGCGTCACGTCGATCGTGTCCGGCGCCAGGCCCTGCTCGCCGTGGCGCCGGGTCACTTCGTTGCCGAGCATCGTGCCGACCGCACGCTCGGTGTTGCGCACCGGCAGATCGATACGCACGGGGCCCGAGTGCTCCAGGGCGTCGGAGCTCAAGCGGATGAGCTCGTTGTCGAAGTGCTCATCGATCTCGTGATCCTGATCCCGCGTCTTGATGCGGGGCACGTCGTCGGCGAAGACCGGGCCGTCCAGGATGGGCTGCAGATCGAGCCCGTCGGCCTTCCAGTGGTGTACCGCACGATCGATGTCGAGAAGCTCGGTGCGGCCGATCGCCTCATCGAGGGTGCGGAAGCCGAGTTCGGCGAGGTATTCGCGCACTTCGGTAGCGAGGAACTCGAAGAAGTTGACGACGAACTCGGGGGTTCCCGTGAAGCGCTCGCGCAGAACAGGGTTCTGGGTCGCGACACCCACCGGGCATGTGTCTAGGTGGCAGACGCGCATGAGGATGCAGCCTGAGACCACCATCGGCGCCGTGGCGAAGCCGAACTCCTCCGCACCGAGGAGCGCTGCGATCACGACATCCCGGCCCGTCTTCATCTGGCCGTCGACCTGCACCGTGACCCGGTCGCGCATGTTGTTGAGCATCAGGGTCTGCTGAGCCTCGGCGAGACCGAGCTCCCACGGCGTTCCTGCGTGCTTGAGAGAGTTGAGCGGGCTGGCGCCGGTACCGCCGTCGTGCCCCGAGACGAGGATCACGTCGGCCTTCGCCTTGGCCACACCGGCGGCGACCGCCCCGATGCCGGACTGGCTGACGAGCTTCACGTGAATGCGCGCACTCGGGTTCGACCTCTTGAGGTCGAAGATGAGTTGCTTGAGGTCTTCGATCGAATAGATGTCGTGGTGGGGCGGCGGTGAGATGAGCCCCACGCCCGGTGTACCGTGACGCAGCTTGGCGATGAGCGGATACACCTTGTTGGAGGGCAGCTGACCGCCCTCTCCCGGCTTCGCTCCCTGCGCCATCTTGATCTGGATGTCGTCAGCGTGGGAGAGGTACATGCTCGTGACGCCAAACCGTCCCGATGCGACCTGCTTGATGGCGCTGCGCCGCTCAGGGTCGAGCAGACGTTCGGTCGACTCACCGCCCTCGCCGGTGTTTGAGCGACCGCCCAGTCGGTTCATGGCGATCGCGAGGGTCTCGTGCATCTCAGGACTAATGGCACCCAGGCTCATGGCGCCCGTGGTAAAGCGGCGCACGATGGACTCGATCGGTTCGACCTCATCGAGCGGCACGGAAGCGCGGTCATCGGTCTTCAGACGGAACAGACCGCGCAGCGTCATGAGCCGCTCAGCCTGCTCGTCGACCGAGCGCGTGTACTCGCGGAAGATGTCGTAGCGCTTGGAGCGGGTCGCGTGCTGCAGCCGGAAGACCGTATCCGGGTTAAACAGGTGGGGAGGGCCCTCGCGGCGCCACTGGTACTCGCCGCCGGTCTGCAGGCGCTCGTGCGGGTTGACGGGCGCGCTCGCCGGGTATGCGACCGCGTGACGCGCCGCGTTCTCGCGGGCGATCGTCTCGATGCCCACACCGCCCAGGATGCTCGTCGTTCCCGTGAAATATCGGTCGACGAAGTCCTGCTCGAGACCGACGGCCTCGAACGCCTGAGCGCCCGCGTAGGAGCTCACCGTCGAGATGCCCATCTTCGACATGATCTTGAGGACCCCTTTGCCGAGGCCCTTGATGACGTTGCGCACGGCGGATTCGGGGGTGATGCCCGTGATCATGCCGGAGCGCACGAGATTCTCGACGGTCTCCATCGCCAGGTAGGGGTTCACCGCGGAGGCGCCGTAGCCGATGAGGAGCGCGATGTGGTGCACCTCGCGCACGTCGCCTGCCTCGACGATGAGGCCGACCCGCATTCTCTTCTCGCTGCGGATCAGGTGGTGATGCACGGCCGACAGCAGCAGCAACGAGGGAATCGGCGCGAGGTCACCGGTGGAGTCACGGTCGCTCAGCACGATGAACTCGGCACCGTCGTCGATCGCGTCGTCGACCTCCGCGCACACCGCCGTGAGCCGCTTCTCGAGAGCCCGCGGGCCCTTGTCGACGCGATACAGTCCGCGCACCGTCGTCGTGAGCGAGCTGCCAGGCCGCGGATCGATGTGCTGAATTTTCGCGAGCTCGTCGTTGTCGATGACGGGGAAGTTGAGGACGACTTGTCGGGCATGGCGCGGGGTGGCAGCCAGCAGGTTGCGCTCGGGCCCCAGGCCGAGTCGCATCGAGGTCACGACCTCTTCCCGAATCGAGTCCAGGGGAGGGTTCGTGACCTGCGCGAACTGCTGGGTGAAGTAGTCGAAGATGAGGCGAGGCCGGTCGGAGAGCACGGCAATCGGAGTGTCGGATCCCATGGCGCCGAGCGGTTCTGCTCCGGTGCGCGCCATGGGCGTGAGCAGCACCCGCACCTCTTCTTCGGTGTAGCCGAAGGTGCGTTGCCGGCGAACGATCGAAGCAGGGGTGTGCACGATGTGCTCGCGCTCGGGCAGATCCTTCAGGTTGATGCGCTGAGTATCCAGCCACTCCCCCCACGGGCCGGAGGTGGCGATCTCGCGCTTGATCTCATCGTCTTCGATCAACCGACCTTCGGCGGTGTCGACGAGGAACATGCGGCCGGGGCGCAGGCGCCCCTTGCGCACAATGCGGGAGGGGTCGATGTCGAGAACGCCGATCTCGCTCGCGAGTACCACGAGCCCGTCATCGGTCACGAGGAACCGGCCCGGCCGCAGGCCATTGCGGTCGAGGGTGGCTCCCACGAGCGATCCGTCGGTGAAGGTGAGAGCTGCGGGGCCGTCCCACGGCTCCATGAGCATGCCGTGGTACTCGTAGAAGTCACGCAAATCGGGGTCGATGTCGACCTGGTTCTCCCAGGCCTCGGGCACCATCATCATGATCGCGTGGGGAAGAGAGCGGCCACCGAGCGTGATGAGCTCCACGACCTCGTCGAAGGAGGCCGAGTCGCTCGCGCCCGGGGTCACGATCGGGAAGAGATCTCGCAGCTCGCCGAGCACTTCGTTGTCGAGCTGCGACTGCCGAGCGCGCATCCAGTTGCGGTTGCCCTGCACCGTGTTGATCTCGCCGTTGTGCGCCATCATGCGGAACGGCTGAGCGAGCGGCCACGAGGGGAAGGTGTTGGTCGAGTACCGCGAGTGCACGAGCGCGAGCTTCGACGCGAAGCGCTCGTCGCTCAAGTCAGGGTAGAACGGCTCCAGCTGCAGCGTGGTCACCATCCCCTTGTAGACCAGGGTGCGGCACGACAGCGACGGGAAGTACGAGCCGAGTTCACGCTCGGCGCGCTTGCGCAGGCGGAAGGCCTGCCGGTCGAGAGCGATGCCCTCGAGCGGGCGACCGGTGTCGTCCTCCCGGGCGGACTGCAGAAACAGCTGCTCGAAGGAGGGCATGGCCGCGCGAGCCAGGTTGCCAATGTGGTCGGCGCTGACCGGCACCTCACGCCAGCCCAGGACGGTCAGCCCCTCGTCGTCGGCCAGCCGCTCGATCGCTGCCTTCTCGGTAGCGCGCTCGTCGTCATCGGTCGGCAGGAACGCCATGCCGACGACGTAGGAGCCCAGGCTCGGCAACGCGAAGGGCACGACGCCGCGCAGAAAGGCATCCGGGATCTGGGTGAGGATGCCCGCGCCGTCGCCGGTGCCAGCGTCCGAGCCGATCGCTCCGCGGTGCTCGAGGTTGCGCAGCGCATCCAGCGCCGCCTGAATGATGTCGTGGCCGGCCGTGCCGCGAAGGGTCGCGACCATGGCGAGCCCGCAGGCGTCGTGCTCACGGGCCGGGTCGTACAGGCCCTGAGCCTGGGGCACGCTCGAGAAGCGCTGATAGGGAGAGGCTGAAGCCATGGAAGAACCGTCCTCACGGTGACACTGGAGGCGTACGGGACGTCGCTGGCCCGAAAGGAAGTGGGTGCTGGGCGTGGTGGGCCCTTCGGTCGGTCGTGGTGGCGCTCGACAGGCTACTGCTGGACGGGCGACCCGCTTGTGGCGGCGGTCGCACCGGTGCGTGCACTGGAGTCAGAGGCATCATCGCTCTCGTCATCCGAGTCGCTGTGCACGTCGGCCGAGTCTACCCCAGCACTCTGATCCCACTCCCGGCCCGGCTGATAGGGAGAGGGCTCCACACCGTGGTGGCGCCGTCGCTGCACGAGAACGATGATGATCCCCAGGAGAACAGCACCCCAGGCGGCCCAGACGTTGACCCGGACTCCTAGGAACAGCTCGCTCGGGTCGAGTCGGATCGTCTCGAAAACGCTGCGGCCCACGCCATACCAGATCAGGTAACCGCCCAGCAGCTTGCCCCACTGCACCCGGAGGCGGGCATCCAGCAGAAGGAGCACCGCCACGCCAGCGAGGTTCCAGAGGATCTCGTACAGGAACGTGGGGTGGAAGAGCGTGTCGTCGGGCAGTCCCACCGGAATCGCACCGTTGGGGCGGTCGATCTCGAGGCCCCAGGGAAGGTTCGTGGGAAGTCCGAAGAGCTCCTGGTTGAACCAGTTGCCGAGGCGCCCGAAGGCTTGCGCCAGCAGCAGGCCGGGCGCCAGCGCGTCGGCGAAGGCCCAGAACCGAATCCCGGTCACCCGGCACCCGATCCACGCACCCACGGCGCCGCCGAGCAGCGCGCCGAAGATGGCCATGCCGCCTTCCCACACGTACAGGGTTCTCAGCAGGTCGGCACCCTCGAAGAAGTAGTCGTTGGGGTGGGTGATCACGTGGTAGATACGGCCCCCGACGATGCCGAGCGGCACCGCGAACAGGGCGATGTCGAGCACGATCCACGGCTCGGCACCGCGGCGCGTCAGGCGGTAGTGCGTGAGCAGCACGGCGGCGACGATACCGGCGAGAATGCAGAGCGCGTACGCGTAGATGTTGATGTCGAAGCTGAACCAGCCAAGGCCGAGATCGCGCAGCCACTGACCAAGGTTGAACACCTGCCATTCGGGGCTGGGGCTCGGAATGCTCAAGGGGAGGGTCACGGTGAGAGTTACCTTTCTGGCCGTGGGGCGTCGATCAGCCTAGTGTCGTCGGGCGCAAGTAGCGAAGTCAGTTCGCGCCCGCCGCGAGCTCGGTAGCAGCTGCCCCGACCGCCCGCACGCCGCCCTCTGCCAGAGCAGAGACGAGACGCGACCCGACGATGGCGCCGTCAGCGTACGTCAGAACGTCGCGCACCTGGTCAGCGGTCGAGATGCCAAGCCCCACGCAGGCTGACGTCGATCCCGCCTCGCGCAGCCGCGCGACAACGCCGCGAGCAGCCCGGTCGACATCCGCACGCGCACCCGTGATGCCCATGGTGGAGACGGCGTACACGAAGCCGCGACTGGCCTCCACCGCCCGCTGAAGCCGTGCTTCGCTGGAGGACGGCGCCGCGAGGAACACGCGATCCAGCGCAAGCTCGTCCGAAACATGCACCCAATCCTCGGCCTCATCTGGAATGAGATCGGGGGTGATGAGGCCCGCGCCACCCACGTCGCGCAGCGACTGCGCGAAACGTTCGACGCCGTACTGCACCACCGGGTTCCAGTAGGTCATGACAAGCACGGGAGCATCAACGCGGGCGCGCACCTGTTCAATCGCGGTGAAGCCATCGCGCAGTCGGAACCCCGAGGCCAGAGCCGTCTGCGTCGCCTCCTGGATCGCGGCGCCGTCCATGACCGGGTCGCTGTACGGCAGGCCCAGCTCCAGGATGTCGACCCCGTTCTCCACGAGGGCCACCGCAGCGTCGATGCTCGTCTCCAGGGTAGGAAAACCGACCGGCAGATAGCCAATGAGGGCCCCCGACCCGGCGTCCACGCGCGACGCGATGGTCGCTGCGACCGCACTCGCCGTCATGATGCGCTCTCCCCTGGCGGCGGCGTCATGGAGGCCGCGGCATCCAGCAGGCCGAAGTAGCGCGCAGCGGTCTCCATGTCTTTGTCGCCGCGACCGCTCAGGGAGACGAGCACCGTGCCCTCCGGGCCCAGCTCGTGCCCGAGCTCGAGGGCGCTGTGCAGGGCGTGCGCCGTCTCGATGGCGGGGATGATGCCCTCGGTGCGGCTCAACAAGCGCAGAGCATCCATCGCCTCGCCGTCGGTCACCGGCCGATACTCGGCGCGGCCGATCTCGTGCAGCCAGGCGTGCTCCGGCCCGACACCGGGGTAGTCGAGACCGGCTGAAATCGAGTGCGACTCCATCGTCTGACCGTCGTCGTCCTGCAGCATCATGCTTCGAGCACCGTGCAACACACCGGGCCGGCCCTTGCTCATGGTCGCCGCGTGGTGGAGCGTCTCGACGCCGTCCCCAGCCGCCTCACTGCCGACCAGGCGAACGCTCTCGTCGTCGAGGAAGGCGTGAAAGATGCCCATGGCGTTGCTGCCGCCGCCCACGCACGCCACGACCGCGTCCGGCAGCGCACCCGTCAGCTCGAGCACCTGCTGGCGAGCCTCGGTGCCGATGACCGCGTGGAAGTCGCGGACCATCGTGGGGAACGGGTGCGGGCCCGCCACCGTGCCGAGCAAGTAGTGCGTCGACTCGACGTTCGCGACCCAGTCGCGCAACGCCTCGTTGATGGCATCCTTGAGCGTGCGCGAGCCCACCGTGACCGGAACGACGGTGGCCCCGAGCAGGTTCATGCGGGCGACGTTGAGCGCCTGCCGCTCCGTGTCGACTTCGCCCATGTACACGACACACTCGAGACCGAACAGGGCTGCCGCGGTCGCACTCGCGACGCCGTGCTGACCCGCACCCGTCTCGGCGATGATGCGGGACTTGCCGAGGCGCTTGGCGAGCAGCGCCTGTCCGAGCACGTTGTTGATCTTGTGGCTGCCCGTGTGGTTGAGGTCCTCGCGCTTGAGGATGATGCGCGCCCCACCCGCATGCTGGGCGAACCGACGCGCTTCGGTGATGATCGAGGGGCGACCGGTGTACGTGCGGTGCAGCTCGGCGAGCTCGGCCCCGAAGGCGGGGTCGACCCGGGCGGCCTGATACGCCTCGTCGAGCTCGTCGAGTGCGGCGATGAGCGATTCCGGCACGAAGCGCCCGCCGAAAGAACCGAAGTAGGGCCCGACCTGTTCGCGCAGACTCATGTGACCGCCAAGAATTTGTGGAGGGTGGCGACGGGGTCGCCACCGGTGACCAGTGCCTCGCCGACGAGAACCACGTCGGCTCCCGAGCGACGGTAGTGCTCGACGTCTGCGATTCCGCTGACTGCCGACTCGGCGATGCGGACAACCCCCTCCGGGATGCTCGGCGCGAGCCTGCCGAAGAGGTCGCGGTCGAGCTCGAATGTGCTGAGATCCCGCGCATTGACGCCGATCACCTGCGCCCCGAGGTCCACCGCTCGCCGCACCTCGTGGGCATCATGGGTCTCGACCAGGGGCGTCATGCCGAGTTCGAGGATCAGTGCGTGCAACTGGGCGAGCACGGAGTCGTCGAGGGCCGCGACGATGAGCAGAACCAGATCGGCGCCGGCCGCCCGCGCCTCGAGCACCTGATAGGGCTCGGCGATGAAGTCTTTGCGCAGCACGGGGATGTCGACGGCCGCGCGCACTGCCACCAGATCATCGAGACTGCCGCCGAAGCGGCGCTCCTCGGTGAGCACGCTCACCGCCGCGGCGCCGCCGGCGGCGTATGCCCGCGCGAGGTCAGCGGGGTCGGGAATCTCGGCCAGCGGACCCCGTGACGGGCTCGCCCGCTTCACCTCGGCGATGACCTTCACCGTCGGTCCGCGACGCAGTGCGCTGAGCGCGTCGAGAGCGGGCGCAGCGGCCAACGCCGCCGACTCGACCGCGGTGATCGGCCGCGTCTCTCGCCGCCGGGCGGCGTCTTCGAGAGCGCCCGCGACGAGTCCCTCCAGCACTTAGGTGCGCGCCTTCGACATGTAGCGCGGGCCCTTGACTCCGTAGCCCATCTTGGCGAGCACACCGCCGAGGATCCAGCCGAAGAGCACGAGACCCGCACTCGCCCAGACCACCCACGCAATCTCGAAGAAGAACGCGATCGTGCCGATCGTGAACCCCACGAGCATGATGGTGACGGCGATCCACGCGGCAGGTGAGTGGCCGTGGCCGGGCTCGGAATGGTCGTTCATGTCTCTCCATCGCGTTGGGTGTGGGTGCCCCCTCAGTCTACCGTGCTGTCGGGTCGCGCCCATCGCTGAGAGCGTCCCACGCTCCGATGGTGTCATCGGCGTCAGGGGCGGCGGTCGCGTTGGTGCGCTCGAAGCGCTGTGTCCGCCGGGGCCACCACCGCGCGGTGATCGCGATGAGCAGCCCGACGACGGTACTGAGGATGCCGACCACGACCGCGACGACAGGCCACGCCGTCAGCTCTGCCGTTTCGACCAGAGCCCGCACGGAATCCGCGCCCTCCACCCCGGTGAGGGCCGTGACGCCCGCTGCGGCCGCGATCACGGGATCACCGATGGCGCGGGCGCTCACCACGATCGCCAGAATGCCCAGCACGCTGAGCAGGGCGCCGAGGAGGGCGCGCCACCACGCAGACACGATCGCCAGAGCCGCCGTCAGAGCGAGCGAGGCGATCGCCAGGGCGGGCAGAACGACAGCAGCACCGTCCCCCGACACCTCCACGCTCAGCTCGCTCTCGAGCGTGAGATCGACCCACGGTTGCGACCAGGCGACGAACAGAGCGATCGCGAGCAGGGGCGGTGTGAGCAGCGCGGCTGCTCGCACGCCGCTGGCGCGCCGGGCATCCTTACTGGCCACGGGAGACCTCCTGGAGCGCGTTCGCGATGGCGACCGCGCGCAACGGCGCCGCGGCCTTTGCGAGGGTCTCCTGAAACTCGGCCTCGGGCTGTGAGTCAGCGACAAGTCCCGCTCCGGCCTGGACGCGGGCCACCCCGTCGGCGAGGAACGCGGTACGGATGGCGATAGCGAGGTCGGTATCGCCCGAGAAGGCGATGTAGCCCACCACTCCCCCGTACACTCCGCGCCGGGCGGGTTCCAGCTCGTCGATGATCTCCAGCGCCCTCGGCTTGGGGGCGCCGCTCAGCGTGCCCGCCGGGAAGGTGGCGCGGAACACATCAATGGGCGACGCATGTGGGCGCAGATCGCCCTCCACGCTCGACACCAGATGCATGATGTGGCTGAAGCGCTCGACCTGCATGAACTCGGTCACCTCCACGGTTCCCGCACCGCACACCTTCGACAGATCGTTGCGAGCTAGGTCGACGAGCATGAGGTGCTCTGCCTGCTCCTTGCGGTCCGCGAGAAGTTCGTCAGCGAGCTCACCATCGAGCTCTGGAGTCTCGCCGCGGGGCCGCGAACCGGCGATCGGATGCATGTACACGCGCTCCCCCGTCACCTTGACGAGGGCCTCCGGAGATGAACCGACGATCGCGTACGGATCGCCCTCGGCAGTGCGCAGGTTCAGAACATACATGTACGGCGACGGGTTGAGGGCGCGCAGCACCCGGTACACCTCGAGCGGACTCGCCGTGAGTTCGTGGTCGAAGCGTTGGCCGACGACCACCTGGAAGACATCGCCGTCGCGGATGAAGCGCTTCGCGCGGTCCACCGCGGCCAGGTACTCCGCCGGAGTCGAGCGGTGGTGTGGCTCGGGGCTCGCGTCGAGATCGATGCGCGCCACCTCGGGTTCTGCCGGGCGCACCATGGCGCGCTCCAGCACGTCGAGACGAGCCTGCGCGTCGGCCCACAGGTCGTCCTCGGTCGACTCGCCGTCGTTGAGGGCGCTGACCACCAGAGACACCGTGCCCTGACGGTGATCCATGACGAGAAGTTCAGCGACGAAGGCGAGGGCCAGTTCGGGGCACGGGAAATCGCGGGGAGGGGAATCCGGTAGGTGCTCGACCTGGCGCACCGCGTCCCAGCCGATGAATCCCACGAGCCCCCCGGTGAGGGGTGGGTGCTCGGCCTCGTGAGGGGACCGCCACCGCGCATAGAGCGCATCGAGGGCCCGCAGGGATGCCCGTGGTGCGGTGCCGCCGAAAGCGCGCTCCTCGGGCAGTCCGTCGGCGATCCACGCCGTCTCGCCCTCCTGCTCAGTGAGCACGCCGAAGGAGCGCACCCCGATGAACGAGTAGCGAGACCAGATGCCGCCCTGCTCGGCGGACTCGAGCAGGAAGCTGCCCGCGCGCCCCTCCGCGAGCGAGCGGTAGAGACCCACCGGCGTGAGCGCATCCGCGAACAGGGTGCGAATGACGGGAACCACGCGCGACCGAGCGCACTGCGCGGCGAAGGCCTCGCGTGTCGTGTCGGCATGCCCCTTCACGATGCGGCTCCCTGGACAGGATCCAGCGGATCCACGTCGAAGCACGAGTGCGCGCCGGTGTGACAGGCGGCGCCGACTTGGTGCACGCGCACGAGGAGCGTATCGGCATCGCAGTCGAGGGCAGCCGAGCGCACCAGCTGCTGATGTCCGCTCGTGTCGCCCTTGCGCCAGTACTCCTGCCGCGAGCGGCTCCAGAAGGTCACACGACCCTCGGTGAGGGTGCGGCGCACGGCCTCATCGTCCATCCACCCGAGCATGAGCACGGTGCCCGTCGCGTCCTCCTGGATCACTGCGGGCACCAGGCCGGTAGCGTCGAAGCGGATGCGCTCGATCACGGCGGCAGTCTCGGCACGGTCGTGGCTCATCGCACCATCATCCCCTCTGCACGCAGCACCTGCTTGACGTCGCCCACGGTGAGCTGCGCGGTGTGGAATACGCTCGCCGCCAGCACCGCGTCAGCCCCCGCCCGCAGAGGCGGGGCAAAGTGCTCGAGTGCGCCCGCTCCGCCCGACGCGATGACCGGCACCGTGGCGAGCGCGCTCATCGCACTCGTCAACTCGAGATCGAAGCCCTGCTTCGTGCCGTCGGCATCGATCGAGTTCACGAGGAGCTCGCCCGCGCCACGGTCGATCGCCTCGCGCGCCCACTCCAGGGCGTCCAGCATCGTGCGCTCGCGACCACCATGGGTGGTGACGACGAAGCCGCTGGGAGTGCTCTCATCGCGCGTGACGTCGAGAGAGAGTACGCACACCTGGGATCCGAAGCGCCACGCGATCTCGTCGATGAGGGCGGGCCGCGCGATCGCCGCGCTGTTGACCCCGATCTTGTCGGCGCCGTGCGCGAGCAGTCGGGCGACATCCTCGACACTGCGCACACCACCACCCACGGTGAGGGGAATGAAGACCTGCTCAGCGGTCTCGCGTACGACGTCGTACATCGTGTCGCGATTGTCGACGGTCGCCGTGACGTCGAGGAACGTGATCTCGTCAGCGCCCTGCTCGAAATAGCGTCGCGCGAGCTCGATCGGGTCGCCGGCGTCCCGCAGACCTTGGAACTTGACGCCCTTCACGACGCGGCCTGCGGCCACGTCGAGGCACGGGATGACGCGCACCGCGAGCGTCATGACAGGCACTCCCCCATCAGATACGGGCCGCGTGGATGGGGCTCACGAGGATCGCCCGTGCGCCCAGTTCGTACAACTCGTCCATGACCTGATTGGTGTCGTTTCTCGGGACCATCGCCCGCACAGCGACCCAGTCGCGGTCGGCGAGATCACTCACGGTCGGCGACTCGAGCCCGGGCGTGATGGCCTGGGCCCGCTCCAGCAACTCGCGCGGAAGGTCGTAGTCCATGAGCACGTACTGCCGGGCGACGAGCACGCCCTGAAGCCGACGCTGAAGGGTCGCGATCCCGGGACGGTCGGGCTGGGCGCTGATGAGTACCGCGGTGGATTCGAGGATGACCGGCCCGACGATCTCGAGACCCTGCGCACGCAGCGTGGATCCGGTCGACACGACGTCGGCGACGGCGTCCGCGACCCCCAATCGCACGGCGGACTCCACGGCGCCGTCAAGCCGGATGAGCTCCGAGCGCACGTCGTGCCGCTGCAGGAAGTCCTCCACCAGTGCCGGATAGCTGGTGGCAATGCGCTTGCCGCTCAAGTCCTCGAGCGAGGCGATCTCGCCGGGCTCGGCCGCGAAGCGAAAGGTCGAGTGCCCGAAGTCGAGGCTGGAGATCTCGACGGCGGCGGAGCGCGAGTCGAGCAGCAGATCGCGGCCCGTGATGCCGACATCCAGTGCGCCGGAGCCGACGTAGGTCGCGATGTCTCGCGGCCGCAGGTAGAAGAACTCAACGCCATTGCGTGGATCCGCCACCGTGAGGGCGCGAGGGTCCCGCCGGCCCGCGTAGCCCGCCTCGTGCAGCATCTCGACGGCGGTCTCGGACAGCGAGCCCTTGTTGGGCACCGCAATTCTCAGCATCAGTTCGTTCGCTTCCGTGGTCGCCTCGCGGCGGGGTTGTGCGGGCGCGTGTTCACAGGTTCCGGTAGACGTCGTCCAGGGTGAGACCCTTCGCGATCAGGAGCACCTGCAGGTGGTAGAGCAATTGGGAGATCTCGAGGGCGGTCGCCTCGTCAGACTCATGCTCGGCCGCCATCCACACCTCGGCGGCCTCCTCGACGATCTTCTTGCCGATCGCGTGAACGCCAGCGTCCAATTCGGCCACCGTCCCCGAGCCGTCCGGGCGCGACGCCGCCTTGTGGCTCAGTTCGTCGAAGAGCGCCTCGAAAGTCTTCACGCCCGTAAGGCTACCGGGCGTCGGCCGCGTGATCGCCCTAGGAGACGCCGAGCAGGTCGATGACGAACACGAGGGTCTTTCCCGACAGGCGATGACCGCCCCCGGCGGGACCGTAGGCGAGCTGAGGCGGGCAGACCAGCTGACGGCGACCGCCCACTTTCATGCCGGGGATGCCCTGCTGCCACCCGGCGATGAGGCTACCGAGGGGAAAGTTGATGGAGGAGCCGCGATTCCAGGAGGCATCGAACTCGTCGCCCGTCTCGAACTCGACGCCCACGTAGTGCACGTCGACCGTCGAGCCGGGCGCGGCGTCGGCTCCGTCGCCGACGACGAGGTCGGTGATGACGAGCTCCTGGGGCGCGGGGCCCTCGATGACGTCGATCTCGGGCTTGGTCTTGTCGGTCATGACTCTATCCAACCAGAGTGCGACAGCACCGCGCTCCGCACTCAGCCTGCGTGCAGGTGCTCAGCAGCGGCGCGACGCAGGTCGTCGATGGCTGCCTCCACGGAGTCAGCGCCGTACACGCTCGAACCGGCCACGAAGGTGTCCGCCCCGGCTTCCGCGGCGATTCCAATCGTCTCCACCGTGATACCGCCGTCCACCTGCAGCCACACATCCCCACCGTGGCGGGCCACGGCGTGCCGCAGCAGGCGCAGCTTCGGCATCGTCTCGGGCATGAAGGACTGCCCGCCGAACCCCGGCTCCACGGTCATGACGAGAAATTGATCGAACTCCGACACCAGTTCGAGATAGGGCTCAATGGGGGTTCCCGGCTTCACGGCGAGCCCGGCACGCGCACCGCGCTGCCGCAGAGCGCGTGCCGTCGCACGAACGTCGACGGCCGCCTCGGCGTGAAAAGTCACCGAAAAGGCCCCGAGTTCGGCGTAGCCGGGAGCCCATCGGTCGGCGTCGGAGATCATCAGGTGCACATCGAGCGGAATCGGCGAGACCGCTTGCAAACCCTCGACCATGCGCGGGCCGAAGGTCAGGTTCGGCACGAAATGGTTGTCCATGACATCAACATGCACAAGGTCGGCGGTACGGATGCGCTCGACCTCGTTCTGCAGGTTCACGAAGTCCGCAGACAGGATGCTCGGATTGATGCGCACGGCCACAAGCCCACAGTAGCGAGATGCGGTGTCAGCCGCCCTCGACTCGGCCGAGAAGCTGAATGAACATGGCGTCCGTCCCGTGCCGATGAGGCCACAGCTGCACCGCGCCTCCCCCTGCCGCCGCATCGAGGGGTATCAGACTCACGTCATCGAGAAGCGCCGGGGTGTCCAGCCTCGTGATGCGCGGGTGCTGCTGCAGTGCCCGATTGACGACCTCAGTGGTTTCGGCCGGGTGCGGAGAGCAGGTCACGTACGCGAGAACACCGCCGGGAGCCAGCGCCGCGAGCGCCGAAGTCAGAAGCTCGTGCTGCAGTGTTGCCAGAGCAGGAACATCCCGCGCACTCTTGCGCCAGCGCGCCTCGGGACGCCGTCGCAGGGCACCGAGCCCCGTGCACGGTGCATCCAGCAGAATGCGGTCGTACGCTTCATGCGCGTTCCTGCCGAGCTCGCGGCCGTCGCCGAGCCGAACCGTCACCGCATCGTCGACCGGTACCACTGCGCGGCGCACCAGCTCGACTCGCGTCGGCACGATCTCCATCGCGAGTAGCTCGGCGCCCGCACGCTGGGCCTCTGCACCGAGCAGAGCGGCCTTGCCACCGGGCCCCGCGCAGATGTCGAGCCAGCTCTCCCCCGCAGCGATCGGACGGGCGCGCGTGAGGGCGAGTGCGGCCAGTTGGGATCCTTCATCCTGCACCCGCACGGTTCCCTGCCGGATGTCAGGGTCATCGCCGGGGTCACCGGAGGGCGCGCGCAGGCCAGCGGGCGAGAACACAGTGCGCTCCACACCTTCGCGGTGCAGGCGCTCGTCGGCGATGCCGGGCAGGGCCACGAGCGTCACCCGAGGAGCCACGTTGTCGGCGGCGAGCAGCGCGGAAAGCTCGCCAACCCTGCCCTCTCGCTCGAGGGCGGCGTGCAGAGCCGTGACGACCCAGAGCGGGTGGGCATGCTCGATCGCCAGACGCTCGAGCCGATCATCGACTCCGGAAAGGAGGCGCTGCGTCCACTCCTCGTCTGGGCGTTCGGACACCCGGCGCAGCACCGCGTTCACGAAGCCTTTCGCCCGGCCGAGCCGAAGAGCGGTCGCCAGACGCACCGATTCGTCGACCGCGGCGTGCGGCGGCGTCTGCATGCCCAGCAGCTGGTGCGCTCCCAGTCGGAGAAGGTCGAGAACGGGGGGATCGATCGACGTCACTTCTCGACCCGCGACGCGCGCGAGGATGGCATCGTAGTGACCTCGTCGGCGCAGCGTTCCGTAGCAGAGCTCGGTCGCGAAGCCGGCGTCCGCCCCCCGGAGCCCTGCACGACGGAGGCGGCCGGGCAGGAGGAGGTTCGCGTAGGCATCCTGCGTCGAGACGGCGTGGATGACGTCGAACGCGATGCGGCGGGGTGTGAGGCTCACGAGAACCGAGGCGCACGTGCGCCCCACCCGCGGGCCCAGTCCGCGGCCCGCATCGCCTGCTTGCCCGCTGGCTGCACACGGTCGAGCTCGAGTGCACCCGTCGCCGTGCCGACCAGCACTCGGTGCCCGCTCACCTGTAGCTCGCCCGGTTTCATCGGCACGGCGTCGTCGGCGGCGGCGAGCTCCCATAGCTTGACCACGAGGCCGTCATCCGTCTGCGTCCATGCCCCCGGTTCGGGAGTGACCCCGCGCCAGCGCGCCAGCACGACCGAGGCGTCCTGCCACCAGTCGAGGCGGCCGTCCTCTCGCCCCAGCTTGGGCGCGAACGTGACGTCACCCTGCTGCGGGTGTGCCCGCACGTCTCCTCGCGCAAGAGAATCCACCACCGACCCCACAAGCGCTGCTCCGCTCTCACTGAGGCGGGTCAGCAGCTCGCCCGCCGTCACGTGCCCGCCGACAGTCTCTCGATGCTGGGCGTACCAGTCGCCGTCATCCATCCCCGGCGTGAGCTGAAACACCGTGGCACCCGTCTGGTCGTCGCCCGCGATGAGGGCGTGCTGCACGGGTGCCGCTCCTCGCCAGCGCGGCAGTAGTGAGAAGTGCAGATTGATCCACCCCAGACGCGGCCATGACAGCACCGGCTCGCGCAGCAGTGCTCCGTAGGCCACGATCACTCCCAGATCGACCGTCTCGGCGAGCAACTCGCGCTCGATCTCCTGCGGCCGAGCCGACTCGCGCACCGCAATACCCAGTTCGAGCGCAGCCTGTGCCACCGGCGTGGGCGTCATGACGCGACGGCGCCCGACCGGGGCTGCGGGACGCGTGATGACGCTGCGTACCGTATGTGGTCCGGCCGCGAGCGCGCGCAGGGTCGGCACAGCGGCACTCGGGCTACCCGCGAACACGAGACTCAAGGGGGTCATGCGTCAATTCTTCCGGACTCGAGGGCGGGCAGCCCGCCCGACGCCCGCGCGCGGCTTGCCAGGGGGTCGTCGAAGGGCTCGGAGTCATCGACGCGCACGCGCAGCAACGGCATCCTGCGTCGCGTCGCGCGCCCCGGCAACGGGCGAGGGCGCCTCGTGGCGCTGGCGATGAGCTCGGCGCGCAGTCGCTCGGCGACCGCGGCCCCGTGGGAATAGTCGAAGCGCAGGATCGCGCGCACCCGCTGCTCGTCGAGAGCGACCGGTCCCAGAACATCAACACCCGCAAGCTCGGTCACCGACCCTGCCGCCCGCGCAACGGCATCAGGTTCTCCAGTGAGCACGGCGACCCGCACGGCGGGCGGGAACCGCAGAGCACGACGGTCGGAGAGCTCTGCCGCCACCACCTGCTCGGGCCTGCCCAGGGCGAGGGCGGTCGCGACCGCTCCCCCGACTCCCACGAGCAGCACGGGAGCCTCCGGGGCGGCGAGGGCGGCCGCATTGAGCCACCATCGCAGGCAGTCTTCCACCACGCGCAGACTCTCGCGGGCGAGCATCTGCTCGCCGTCCAGCAACAGCACGGCCGCGTAGCCGCCGGCAACCAGGGGCTCCGCGCCTCTCGTAGCGACCACGAGGGTGCGCCCGCGAGGGATGCTCTGCACGGGGTTGCTCCCGTCGGCGACGATGACACGTGCGCCCGGGAAGGCTCGCCCCAGCTCCTCTGCGGTGCGGACGGTGCCCCGCCCGACCGTGCGCCAGCGGGTGCTCTCGCATCGCCCACACCGCCAGTCCACGGCCAGGGCTCCGCACCACTGGCAGGAGGGCGTCGCGCCCTCCGAGCGCTGGGCGAGCGGCCCCTGGCATCGTCGGCACCGCGCGGTCTCACCGCACTCGGTGCACGCAAGGCGCGGGGCGTATCCCGGTCGCGCGACCTGCACGAGCACCGGCCCACGCTGGAGAGCCTGCGACGCGGTCTGCCAGGCGCTGGAGGGAATGCGCGCGCGCTGAGCCCGCGGCTCTGACCCCAGCTGATGCGCGGTCGGCGTGATCCTGCGACGGGCGCCGGTCACGGGCACGAGCTCTCGCAACCACTCGAGCTCGAGCAGGCGCTGCACGTCGGCCGTCGGGGTGTGCGAGGCGAAGACGAGGGCGCAGTGCGCCTGCTCCTGACGCAGCAGCGCCAGATCGCGCGTGTGGATGCCGGGGGCGTGCTGTTCGACATGCAGCGGGTCGCCGTCGTCCCACACGGCAATGAGCCCGAGCGCGTGCGCGGGTGCGGTCACCGCGGTGCGCGTACCGAGAACCAGGACAGGACGCCGTTCGAGGCAGCGCAGAAACCCGCGATATCGATCGGGATTCGACTGCCCGGCGTCAACCCGAGCGATCTGCTCACCCGCCACGAGCCGCTGAGCGGCACGCTCGACGTGCGCCACATCGCGATAGTCGGGCACGCTGATGATCGCGCTACGGCCCTGCGCGAGCGTGGCAGCTGCCAGCTCTGCGAGGGTCTGCGCGAAGGCCGGCACCCACTCCCCCGTGTTCAGTGCGACAGGCCGGGGTCGCGAGCGCAGGTAGGCACGCTGGCCGGCTCCCCGCGGGGTCTGCGGGGAGAGCAGCGTGCGGCACTGCTCCGCGTCGAAGTCGGTGATGGTCGGCGCCGCCGGCAGAGCAGGATGCGGAGCCTCGTTCGCCAGCCAGGCCTTCTCGACCCGCACCATGCGGGGCGGCACGGCCAGACGTACGAGGTCACTCGCCGTTCCGGCCGCGCGATCGGCCGCCCGCCGAACAAGTAGCCAGACCTCCGGGTCGAGAACGGGCACAGCGGAGACGACCTGCTCAAGGTCGTGCACAGCGCCGTCGTAGTCGACGCTGTCGGTCAGCTCCACCACGTAGCCGCGAGCGGTGCGCCCGGCACTGCGCAACGGCACGATCACGCGCGCGCCCACGACAGCGTCCTGGGTCAGGGCGTCAGGAATCCGGTAGTCGAACAGTCGATCGAGTTGCGGCAGCGGCGAATCCAATAGCACCCGTGCGATCGACGGCACCGCCATTGCTAGAGCCCGGCGGCGGCCCGGAGCGCGTCCGCGCGATCGCGCTTCTCCCAGGTGAAGTCGGGCAGCTCACGCCCGAAGTGCCCGTAGGTCGCCGTCTGTCCGTAGATCGGGCGCAGTAGGTCGAGATCCCGGATGATCGCGCCCGGTCGCAGATCGAACACCTCTCGAATCGACGCAATGATCGTCTCGTCGTCGACGACGCCGGTGCCGAAGGTCTCGACGTAGAGCCCAACAGGTGAGGCTGTGCCGATCGCGTACGCCACCTGCACCTCCAGGCGTTCAGCGAGGCCAGCGGCGACAGCGTTCTTCGCGACCCAGCGCATCGCGTAGGCCGCCGAGCGGTCGACCTTCGACGGGTCCTTGCCGCTGAACGCGCCGCCCCCGTGTCGGGCGGCTCCCCCGTAGGTGTCGACAATGATCTTGCGCCCGGTGAGCCCGGCATCGCCCTGAGGGCCGCCGATCTCGAAGCGCCCGGTCGGGTTGATGAGAATGCGCGGCTCGGCATCGGCGAAGCCATTCTGCGCGAGAACCGGTCGGATGACGTGCTGCTCGACCTCGGCACGCAGCTGCTCGGTCGACACCGAGGGCGCGTGTTGAGTGGAAAGCACGACGGTTTCGATCGTGCGCGGCACAACGCCGTCGTACCCGACGGTGACCTGCGTCTTGCCGTCGGGCGCGAGGTAGTCGAGCTCGCCGGAGCGGCGCACTGACGCGAGTCGCTCTGCCAGGCGATGGGAGAGCCAGATCGGCAACGGCATGAGGGCCGCGGTCTCGGTGGTCGCGTAGCCGAACATGATGCCCTGGTCGCCGGCTCCCTGCCGGTCGTCCGCGTCGACACTGGTGCCCTCGCGGGTCTCGAATGCCGTGTCGACGCCCTGCGCGATGTCGGGCGACTGCTCGCCGATGGAGATCGACACGCCGCAGGAGCGACCGTCGAACCAGACGTCAGACGAGGTGTAGCCGATGTCGGTCACGGTCTTGCGAACGATGCCGGGGATGTCCACGTAGCCCGAGGTGCTGACCTCGCCCGCGACGTGCACGAGCCCCGTGGTCACGAGGGTCTCCACGGCGACCCGCGAGTGCGGGTCTTCCGCCAGGAGCGCGTCCAGAATGGCGTCGGAGACCTGGTCGCAGATCTTGTCCGGATGCCCTTCCGTGACCGATTCGGAGGTGAACAGTCGCAACTGACTCATGCGGCGCGGATCCCATCGTGTCGAAGGCGGTATCGGGAGGGCGGGTGGTCGATGCGGAACGCCCGCTCAGGCGATGACATCGAGGATACGGTGCGCGACCGACACCTTGTCGCCCGCCGAGCGTGCGAGCACCTCTCCCCCACCGTCCAGGATGACGACGGTGTTCCCGTCGGTGCCGAAGCCCTGCTGCCAACCGACCCGATTGACCACGAGTACGTCCACGCCCTTGCGCGCGGCTTTCGCGGCGCCGAGGGTGAGCAGAGCATCCTCATCGGTCTCTGTCTCGGCGGCGAAGCCCACCATGCGCTGCCCCGGACTGCGTTGCTGGGTGAGACCCGCGAGGATGTCGGAGGTGCGCTCGAGGTCCAGGGTCAAACCCGCTTCGGAATCGTCCTTCTTGATCTTCCCCTCCGACACGGTGCGGGGGCGGAAGTCGGCGACGGCGGCAGCCATGATGATGGTGTCGTGCTGCAAGGCGTGGGCTCGCATGGCTGCCTCGAGCTCGCGCGCCGTGCTGACAACCGTGACGGGGATACCGGGTGGGGCGGGCACCTCGAGGTGCGCCGCGACGAGCGTGACGTGCGCACCGCGCGCGCGCGCGGCCTCAGCGAGGGCGACGCCCTGCTTGCCGCTCGACCGATTTCCGAGGAAGCGCACCGGGTCCAGCGGCTCCCGCGTGCCTCCCGTTGAGATGAGCACGCGCCGACCCGCGAAATCTTGCGGACGCAGCAGGCCCCGTGCCTGCGCGACGATCTCATCGGGCTCCGCCATGCGCCCCGGCCCCACATCGGAACCCGTCAGCTGACCACTCGCCGGCCCCACGATGGTGACCCCGCGGGACACCAGAGTGGCGACGTTCGCCTGGGTCGCCGGGTGCTCCCACATCTCTGTGTGCATCGCGGGCGCGACGACTAGAGGCGCGGTGCTGGCGAGCACCGTGGTGCCGAGCAGATCGCCCGCGAGACCGGACGCGAGGCTCGCGAGAGCGTTCGCGGTCGCGGGCGCGACGACGATGAGGTCGGCGCTCTGGCCGAGCGCGACGTGGCGCACCTCGGCGACACCTTCGAACAGATCGGTGTGCACCGGGTTGCGACTGATGGCCTCCAGAGTGGGGCGGCCGACGAAGCGGAGCGCGCTCTCGGTAGCAATGACGTGCACGTCATGGCCCGCGAGAACGAGCCCGCGCACCACGCCCACCGCCTTGTACGCGGCGATCCCGCCCGTGATGCCGACGACGATCCGGCGTCGCGGCTCCGCGGCGGCACTCGATTCCGCCACCGCGGACTCCCTAGTCGGTAAGACGGGTGAGGACGAGCTTGTCCTCGTTGATCTCGTGCAGCGCGACCGACAGCGGCTTGTCGTCGACGGTCGAGTCGACCAACGGGCCGACGTTGTCGAACAGGCTGCCCTCGTGCAGATCGGCGTAGTAATCGTTGATCTGGCGGGCGCGCTTCGCGGCGAAAATCACGAGCTGGTACTTCGAGTCGACCTTGGAGAGCAGGTCGTCGATGGGCGGCTCGATGATGCCGGAGTTCTTGTCGGCCATGGGTGCTCCTGGTCTATCGATGTGGTCGGCGCCGAGACCGGCGCAGCCTCCGGGAGCCTCCCGTCAGGGATGCTCGCGGGCGAGGTCGTCGTGTCAGCGGGGCTCTGCGCCGCCGGGCACTGCGAGCAAGTCTACGACCTCTCGGGCCGCGCGCGGCACATCATCGTTCACGATGAGCACATCGAACTCGTTCTGGGCCGCCAGCTCGACCTTCGCCGTCTCGAGTCGACGAGCCTGTTCGACCGTGGTCTCGGTGCCGCGCCCCACGAGTCGACGCACCAGCTCGTCCCAGCTGGGGGGCAGCAGGAACACGAGCACAGCATCCGGCATGGCCGCGCGCACCTGCCGAGCGCCCTGGAGATCGATCTCGAGAAGCACGCTGCGACCCGCCGCGAGCGTCGCTTCGACCGGAGGTCGCGGCGTTCCGTACCGCGAGAGGTTGTGCACGGTCGCCCACTCAAGGAAGTCGCCACGGGCGATCATCGCGTCGAACTCGGCGTCGTCGATGAAGTAGTAGTGCACGCCCTCCTGCTCACCGGGCCGTGGTGGCCGCGTCGTGGCCGACACGCTCAGGAGTACCTCCGGGTAATGCTCGCGGATGAAGCTCGACACTGTTCCCTTGCCAACCGCCGTGGGCCCGGCGAGGACGACCAGACGACCGCGGCCCGACTCTGCGCCGCGACCCCTCAGGTACTCGCGCAACCGCACGCGCTGGCGGGGCCCGAGCCCGCCGACGCGCTTCACCTCGGAGATTCCGAGGCCGGCAAGCACCCCGGCCACACGCGCGGGGCCGAGACCGGGCAGAGACTGCAGAAGCTCGGGGACCCGCAGGCCGGCCTCGGCCGAACTCGCGTCGCGCCACGCGACCTCGGCGACATCGAGCGGTGTGCGCCGGCCTTCGCGCACGGCCAGCTTCACTGCCGCACGGGCACGACGAGCCTGCACGGCCGCACGCGAGGCCGCGGTGCGGTCGACCTCCGGCATGTCCGTCATGCCTCGAGATCCCGTCGATGAGCGTCGAGAGCCGCCGCGATTCCCTCCGGCCCAGCACCCAGCACGCTGCGGGAGACGGACGGGATGACGGAGTCTGCGGCGACGCCGTAGAGGTCGCGCAGGTCGCCGAGTCGGCCGCCCTGGAACCCGAAACCCGGAGCCAGCACCGGCGTGTGAGCGAGCAGAACCGGGTCGATGCCGGTCGACGCGAGAGGTTCGGTCGCCCCGATGACGACCCCGAGCATCCCCCAGCCTGCAGCAGCCGCATTGCGCACCGCCACATCGCGCGCCAGCTGGCCGGCGACCGTGCGCCCGGTTCCCGTGATCGACTGCTGCACCTCGCGCGCCTCCGGGTTCGACGTGGCGGTCAAGATGAAGACACCGCGACCGTGCTCGCGCGCGAGATCCATGACAGGAGCCGCGGAATCCAGGCCCTGATAGGCGACGACCGTGAGAGCGTCCGCCGCGAGGGGGGATGCCGGGTCGAGCCACGCCGCACCGTAGGCGGCCATCGTCGACCCGATGTCACCGCGCTTGGCATCAGCGATGACGACAAACCCGCCGTCGCGCGCGCGCTGCATGACCTCTTCGAGCACCGCGTAGCCGGCGGCGCCGAATCGCTCGTAGAACGCGACCTGAGGCTTCACCACTCCCACGCGGCCCTGTGCGGCGTCGAGAGCGCGGAGGGCGAGATCGCGCGCTCCGGCCGGAGTGTCGGGCAAACCCCACGTCTCGAGCAGCGCAGAGTGCGGGTCGAGGCCCAGACACAGCCGGCCGTGGGTGTCGACAGCGATCCGCAGTCGGTCACCGAACATCGTCATCGTCGGGCCCGGCGCGCCAACGCGTAGTCCTGCAAGCTCGTCACCGATACGGGCTCGCCGGCGCTTTCCAGTGAGGCGACCGCCGCTCCGACCTGCGCGATCGTCGTGAACAGGGGTTTGTCAGCGGCGACGGTGGCGGTGCGGATCTCAAAGCCATCGGCGCGCGCGGTGCGCCCACTGGGCGTGTTGATCACGACGTCGACCTGACCATAGTTGATGAGCTCTACGATCGACGGTTCGGCACCCTCTGGGTCTGTCACGCCCTCGAAGTACTTGCGCACGACGCGCGCGGGAACGCCGTAGCGAGCCAGCACCTCCGCGGTGCCCTGCGTGGCCCAGATCGTGAAGCCGAGCTGCGTCATGCGCAGGATCGGCAGGATGACACTGCGCTTGTCGCGATCGGCCACCGAGACGAAGACGACGCCCGTGTCGGGAAGCCCACCGTAGGCGGCATCCTGGCTCTTGGCGAAGGCACGCGGAAAGTCGCGATCGATTCCCATGACCTCGCCGGTCGACCGCATCTCCGGTCCGAGCACGGAATCAACGATGCGACCCTCCGTCGTGCGGAAGCGCTTGAACGGCAGCACGGCCTCCTTGACCGCGATCGGGGAGTCCATGGGAACGTGCGAGCCGTCCTGCGCGGGCAGCAGGCCGCTCTCGACGAGCTGCCGGATGCTCGATCCCGCCATGAGCAACGACGCGGCCTTGGCGAGCGGAATGTCGAGGGCCTTGGAGACGAAGGGCACCGTGCGCGACGCTCGTGGGTTGGCTTCGAGCACGTACAGCACACCCTGCCCGATGGCGAACTGCACGTTGATAAGGCCCTGCACGCCGATGCCGTCGGCGATACGTCTCGTAGCCTCGACAACACGATCGATCACATCGCGGCCCAGAGTGACGGGCGGGAGCGTGCACGCCGAATCACCGGAATGAATCCCGGCCTCCTCAATGTGCTCCATGATGCCGCCGACGTAGAGCTCGGTGCCGTCGTACAGGGCGTCGACATCGATCTCCACAGCGTCGTCGAGGAAGCGATCGACGAGGAGGGGCTGGGCGGGCCCGATGATCGCTTGATCCTGCACCCGGTCGAAGTAGTCGAGCAGGGAGGGGCTGTCGTACACGATCTCCATGCCCCGCCCGCCGAGCACGAAGCTCGGGCGCACGAGCACCGGATAGCCGATCTCCTCCGCGACGACGACGGCCGAGGACGCGTCGATCGCCGTGCCATTGCGGGGCGCGTGCAGTTCGGCCGCGTCGAGGATGCGCGAGAAGGCACCGCGTTCTTCAGCGAGGTCGATGGCGTCCGGGCTCGTGCCGAGAATCGGCACGCCTGCGTCCGCGAGGCCGTGCGCAAGACCCAGCGCCGTCTGCCCGCCCAGTTGCACGATAACTCCCACGAGCTCACCCGACTGCGACTCGGCATGGATGATCTCGAGCACGTCCTCCAGGGTCAGCGGCTCGAAGTACAACCGATCGGAGGTGTCGTAGTCGGTCGAGACCGTCTCGGGGTTGCAGTTGATCATGATCGTCTCGAAGCCCGCGTCGCGCAGAGCGAAGCTCGCGTGCACGCAGCTGTAGTCGAACTCGATGCCCTGACCGATGCGGTTCGGGCCCGAGCCGAGAATGACGACCTTGCGGGCGTCGCTCGGTGCCACCTCGGTCTCGAGGTCGTAGCTGGAGTAGTGGTAGGGCGTGAGGGCGGGAAATTCGCCGCCGCACGTGTCCACCGTCTTGAACACGGGGCGCAGACCCGCCGCGTGGCGCTGCGCGCGCACCGCCGTCTCGGTCGAGCCCCGCAGCGCCGCGAGTTGCGCGTCGCTGAAGCCGTGATCCTTCGCGTGCCGCAACAGATCCTCCGTCAGTGCGGGGGCGACCGCGATCTCGTCCGCGATCTCGTTGATGAGCACCATCTGATCGAGGAACCAGGGGTCGATGCCGGTCGATGCGAACGCCTCCTCCACCGTGGCCCCCGCGCGCAACGCCTGCTGCACCGTCACGATGCGTCCGTCCGTGGGGCGCGCGGCGATCGCCAGGAGTTCTGCCGCATCGCCGGGCTCGCCCTCCCAGTGGAACGAGCTGCCGCGCTTCTCGAGGCTACGCAAAGCCTTCTGCAGGGCGGTCGTGTAGTTGCGCCCGATCGCCATCGCCTCGCCGACCGACTTCATGGTGGTCGTCAGTGTCGTGTCTGCACCGGGGAACTTCTCGAACGCGAAGCGCGGGACCTTGACCACGACGTAGTCGAGGGTCGGCTCGAAGCTCGCCGGCGTGACCTTCGTGATGTCGTTGGGAATCTCGTCGAGGCGGTACCCAATCGCGAGCTTCGCCGCGATCTTCGCGATCGGGAACCCCGTCGCCTTCGAGGCGAGCGCGCTCGAGCGCGACACGCGCGGGTTCATCTCGATGACGATGAGGCGACCGGTCGCGGGATCCACGGCGAACTGCACGTTGCAGCCGCCCGTATCGACGCCGACGTCGCGGATTATCTGCAGGCCGACATCGCGCATGTTCTGGTACTCGCGGTCGGTGAGCGTGAGAGCAGGCGCCACCGTGATCGAGTCCCCGGTGTGCACCCCCACGGGGTCGACATTCTCGATGGAGCATACGACGACGGTGTTGTCCGCGTGGTCGCGCATGAGCTCGAGCTCGTACTCCTTCCAGCCGAGGATCGACTCCTCCAGCAGCACCTCCGTCGTCGGCGACTGGTGCAGCCCGTCGGCGACCATGCGCACGAGCTCTTCGCGTGTGTACGCAAAGCCCGAGCCGAGGCCGCCCATCGTGAAGGAGGGCCGGATGACGAGCGGATAGCCGAGATCCTCCGCGAAGTCGACCGCCTGGTCGACCGTGCGCGCGATGTGGCTGCGCGCGACATCCGCACCCGCCGCGATCACCAGATCCTTGAACAGCTGGCGATCCTCTGCCTTGTGGATCGCGTCGAACGACGCACCGATGAGTTCGACGCTGTACTTCTCGAGAATCCCCTTCTCGTGCAGCGCGATGGCCGCGTTGAGCGCCGTCTGACCTCCGAGGGTGGGGAGCACAGCATCCGGTCGCTCTTTCGCGATGATCGCCTCGATGACCTCGGAGGTGATTGGCTCGACGTAGGTCGCGTCGGCGAAATCGGGATCGGTCATGATCGTCGCGGGGTTCGAGTTGACGAGAATGACCCGGATGCCCTCCTCGCGCAGCACGCGGCAGGCCTGGGTGCCCGAGTAGTCGAACTCGCACGCCTGCCCGATCACGATCGGCCCGGAGCCGATGACGAGGACGCTGCGGATGTCGTCGCGCTTGGGCATTACTGGGGTGCTCCGCTCTGGTTGCTCTGAGCTGTGGTCTGCGCCGCGAGCACGAGCTCGCGAAACCGGTCGAACAGGTAGGTCGAGTCGTGCGGGCCAGCGGCCGCCTCGGGGTGGTACTGCACCGAGAACGCGGGGATGTCCAGGGCTCTCAGCCCCTCGACGACGTCGTCGTTGAGGCCGATGTGGCTGACCTCGACGCGCCCGAAGCCCGCGGGGCTCTCCACGACGCCCTCGCGCGGCGCGTCGACCGCGAAGCCGTGGTTGTGGGCCGTGATCTCGATGCGGCCCGTTGCTCGATCGAGCACCGGCTGGTTGATGCCACGGTGACCGAACGGCAGCTTGTAGGTGCCGAACCCGAGAGCGCGGCCGAGCAGCTGATTGCCGAAGCAGATGCCGAAGAAGGGAAGCCCCTCACGGAGCACCCCCTGCAGGAGCTCCACGTGCGCGTCGCTGGCCGCCGGATCACCGGGGCCGTTGGAGTAGAACACCGCCGCGGGCGTGAGGGCGAGCAGCTGCTCGAGGGTCGTGGACTGGGGAAGCACGTGCACCTCGAAGCCGCGCGCCGCGAGCTGCCGCAGCGTGGAGTCCTTCACCCCGAGGTCGAGCACAGCCAGACGGCCGAGGGGCTCGCCCTGCGCGGCCATCACCGTGGCTTCGGCGACCGAGACGTCGCTCGAGAGGTTGCGGCCGAGCATCGATTCCTGGTCGCGCACGAGGGCGAGTAGCTCCTCAGGCTCGCGGTCGGCATCCGGCCCGGAGAAGATGCCCGCCCGCATGACACCCACATCGCGCAGCCGCCGCGTGAGGGCCCGCGTGTCGATGCCGCTGATGCCGACAACGCCGTTCGCCACCAAGTCGTCATCGAGACTGCGCGTGGCCCGGTGATTCGAGACGACGCGCGAGGGATCACGCACGACGAAGCCGTCGACCCAGATGCGGCGCGACTCGACATCCTCATCGTTCATGCCCGTGTTACCGATGTGCGGGGCGGTCATCACGACGATTTGCCCGGCGTAGCTGGGGTCGGTCAGGGTCTCCTGATAGCCGCTCATACCGGTCGCGAAGACCGCCTCACCGAGGGTCATGCCGACGGCGCCGTACGCACGGCCGCGGTACTGGGTGCCGTCTTCGAGCACGAGAACGGCGGTAGGGATGCTCACGAAAGGCTTCCTTCAGGGTTTGTTGGGGCGAGGAGGGACTGCACGGCGGTGAGCAGCTCAGCACTGCGCTCGGCGCTGAGGCGCAGATAGCTGTCGAGGGCGACGTCGTCGAGCAGCCAATCGAGTACGACGAGCCCGCCCGGCTCGACGACGCGGTCGATCGCCCAGGTCGCACGCCCGATGCCGTGCACACAGTCGCGCGCGATGAATACCGGGTCGGATCCGCGGAGCGCGAGCACAACACCCTCCGGATGCACGCCCACCTCGCCGCGGGCCCGAAACCCCAACCCGTGCACGGCGACACGATCCAGCTGGTCGCCCGCTCGGGTCGTCGCGACGTAGAGAGCCTCACCGCGCCAGAGGGCGTCACCCAGCTCGCTGGGGACAGTCGAGGGCAGGGGAAGAGCCGACTGCGAGCGAGTACGACGTCGCCACCCCAGCAGCATGAGGGCGAGTAGCCCGAGCAGCACAACCACGATGATCGCGGCGGGGAGAAGTCTCTCCATATCAGGCCTCCACGCTGTCAGAGCGCAAGGACGCCGGGTCGACCAGGTTGCCGTCGCGCACCGTGAGAGTGCCCGCGTGGATCGTCGTCACGACGGTGCCGGGCAGCTCACGGCCGGTGTAGGGGGTGTTGGCGCTGCGGCCACGCAGGTCAGCGGGCGACCAGGAGCGCCGCGCCTGCGGGTCGACGAGCGTGAGGTGCGCGGGCGAGCCGACCTCGAGCGGTGCCTCGTAGCCGGTGAGCTGACCGATGCGGGCCGGAGTGCGCGAGAGCACCCGCGCGACATCCTCCCACGTCAGCAGGCCCGTCTCGATCATGCTGTGCTGCAGGACGCTGAGAGCAGACTCGAGACCGACCATCCCGAACGCGGCCTCCGCCCACGCGCACTCCTTGGCCTCGGAGGGGTGGGGCGCGTGATCGGTGGCGACGATGTCGATCGTGCCGTCGGCGAGTGCAGCGCGCAGCGCGGCGACATCCTCCTCGCGCCGCAGCGGGGGGTTCACCTTGAAGTGCGCGTCGTAGCCGCGGGCGAGGTCCTCCGTGAGCAGCAGGTGGTGCGGGGTCACCTCGGCGGTGACCGCGATACCGCGCGCCTTAGCCCAGCGCACGATGTCGACAGACCCCGCCGTGGAGACGTGACAGATGTGCAGGCGCGCCCCGACGTGCTCGGCCAGAAGCACGTCGCGGGCGATGATCGCCTCCTCCGCGACAGCGGGCCAGCCGGCGAGCCCGAGCTCACCCGAGAGTGCACCCTCGTTCATCTGGGCGCCCTCCGTCAGGCGAGGCTCCTGAGCGTGCTGCGCGATGACCCCGCCGAACGAGGCGACGTACTCGAGCGCGCGACGCATGAGGAGGGGATCCGCGACGCACAGACCGTCGTCGCTGAAGACCCGCACCGCGGCCCGCGAGTGCGCCATCGCGCCGATCTCCGCGAGACGCTCGCCCGCGAGACCCACGGTCACCGCACCAATGGGGCGCACGGTCGCGTACCCGTGCTCAGCGCCCAGACGGGCAACCTGTTCGACCACGCCCGCCGTGTCCGCGACCGGCGAGGTGTTCGCCATCGCGTGCACGGCGGTGAAGCCGCCGGCGGCAGCAGCGCGGGTTCCGGTGAGCACCGTCTCGCTCGCTTCACCGCCCGGCTCGCGCAGATGGGTGTGCAGGTCGACCAGGCCGGGCAGCGCCACCAGCCCGTCAGCGTCGATGAGCGTCTCCCCACGCTCGTGGGTGAGAGACCCGCGCGCAACGATGACGCCGTCGCGAATCCTGAGGTCACCGCGATCCTCGCCCAGGGCGGTCGCCGCGCGCACGAGAATGCTGGTCACGATTCCTCCTGCGATTCTCCGGCCACGAGCAGATAGAGCACGGCCATGCGGACGAAGACCCCGTTCGTCACCTGATCGAGCACCGTTGAGGCGGCGGAGTCGGCGGCGACGGACGAGATCTCGAGCCCCCGGTTCATCGGACCGGGGTGCATCACCATCGTATCGGGGCCCAGACGTGCCGCCCGCTCCGCGGTGAGCCCCCACTCACGGGCGTACTCGCGCTCGGAGGGGAAGAAGGCATCGTGCATGCGCTCGCTCTGGATGCGCAGCATCATGACCGCATCGGGGCCGAGCGCGAGAGCGGCGTCGAGGCTCTCATGCACCGTCACGGGCCAGGTAGCCACGCCGGTCGGCAGGAGCGTGCGCGGCGCGACGAGGTGCACGTGGGCGCCGAGAGCGGCGAGCAACCAGACGTTGGAACGAGCGACGCGCGAGTGCAGGATGTCACCCACGATGACGACGGTGAGACCCGCGAGGTCTCGGCCCCGAGCATCCTCACCGAATCGACGGGCTCGCAGCGTATAGGCGTCGAGTAGGGCCTGTGTGGGGTGCTCGTGCGTGCCGTCGCCCGCATTGACGATGGTCGCGTCGATCCAGCCCGCATGAGCGAGCAGGTGCGCCGCGCCGGACACCCCATGGCGCACAACGATCGCGTCGGCACCCATCGCCGCCAGGGTCTGCGAAGTGTCCTTGAGGCTCTCCCCCTTCGACACGCTCGACCCTTTCGCGCTGAAGGTGATGACGTCGGCGCTCAGCCGCTTGGCCGCGGACTCGAACGAGAGCCGCGTGCGCGTGGAGTCTTCGAAGAACAGGTTGACCACGGTCTTGCCCCGCAGGGTCGGCAGCTTGCGCACCGTGCGATCTGCCGTGCGCGACATTTCTTCCGCGACGTCGAGGATGCGCACGGCCGCCTCGCGGTCGAGATCGCGGGTACTGAGCAGGTGCTTCACGGCTCGATCACGACCTCATCAGCACCGTCGAACTCGTCGAGCCGCACATACACGCGCTCGCTCGTCGACGACGGCAGGTTCTTGCCGACGTAGTCGGCGCGGATCGGTAGCTCGCGATGCCCGCGGTCGACAAGCACCGCGAGCCGAACCGCGCGCGGGCGCCCGTGATCGGCGAGGGCATCGAGTGCTGCGCGGATGGTGCGACCGGAGTACAGCACGTCGTCCACGAGCACGACGATCGCGTCATCGATGCCCTCCGGCGGAATGCGCGTCGGCGCTGGCGTGCGCGTGGGGGTGCGGCCGAGATCATCGCGATACAGCGTGATGTCGAGCGCGCCGTGGCGTGAGACACCGGGCTCGATCTCGTCGACAATCGTGTGCAGGCGCGTGGCGAGCGCCACACCCCGTGTCGGGATGCCGAGAAAGACCAGCCGGCCCTCGCCGCGCCGGGCTTCGAGAACCTCGTGGGCAATGCGGCGCAGAGCGCGGGTGATGTCAGGGCTGTGCAGCACAGGTCGTGCGACCACCGTGACCTCCTTCCCCGCCTCACAGGACGGTTCTTAAAGGACGTCGAACGGCGTCAGTCTAGCGGCCCTAGCCCCAGCGCTTGAGCAGGGCGCGCTCGACGATGCCGATGAGCGCGTCTGAGGTCTTGCCGAGAATCGCGAGCAGGATGATCGCGAGGAAGATGCGGTCGACACGCCCGTTGTACTGCGAGTCGGTCAGCAGAAATCCGAGCCCCATGGAGGATGCGATCAACTCGGCGGCGACGAGGAAGAGCCACGCCTGCGCGAGCGCGAGGCGCAGCCCCGAAACGACGGAGGGCACGACGGCCGGCAGCTGCACGGTCGTGAGCAGGCGCCCGGGGCCAAGCCCGAAGGCACGGCCGGCCTCGACGAGCTGGGGGTCGACATGGCGCAGCGCTCCCGCGACGGTGGTGAAGACCGGGAATGCGGCTCCGATCGCGATGAGGGTGATTTTGGACTCTTCGAAGAGGCCCAGGTAGATGATGAGCAGCGGCACCCAGGCGAGCGACGGGACAGCGCGCAGAGCGCCCAGCATGGGGCTCAGCAGCTGAGAGGCGACCCGCGACAACCCGACGAGCGCACCCAGCGCGAGCCCGACGGTCGCGCCGATCGCGAAGCCGAGGAGGACCCTCTGGAGCGAGATGAGGATGTAGGTGCTCAGAAGCCCGTTCTCGGCGAGCTCAACCCCTGCGAGTACGACCTCTTCGGGCGAGGGCAGGATCACGGAGGAGATGTCGGTGAAGGTCGTCGCCGACCACCAGCCCGCGACGAGGATGCCCGGCAGCAGCAGGCCCAGAAGGATCGTGGTCACCCGGGGTCGACCCGAGAGCCCGTCGTCCGCTGCCCTTCCCGCCGCCGAGAACCCGAAGGAGTCGGCCCAGCCGAAGAGCGAGGCGGCACGGCGCGGGGCCGCTGCCCGCTTCTCGCTCGAGGAACGGGCGGCGGCGGGAAGGCTGGCGACTCCGCGTTCGTCGAAGCTCATGCTCAGCCGATCGAGCTCGGGTCAGCCGCCTGGACGAAGTCCGGGTGGAACAGCGAGTCGAGAGCGTCGTCGATGAGCTGCTGATTCGAGACGTCGCCGCTCTCGACGAAGATCGGGCCGATCACGGCGAGCACGGCGCGGTGCTCCTCGCCCGGTACGGGGTCGATGTCGATCACCGTGCGCTCGATCGTGGCCTCGGCGATGGCGAGCTCGATGCCCGCGACCTCGGCGAGGATCTCCGCGGTCTCGTCGGGGTTCTCGAGCGCCCACGCACGCGCTCGCTCGTACGCGTTCACGATGAGCTGGGTGAGATCCGGGTGGTTGTCGATGAAATCTTCCGTCGCGTTGAGGAAGCCGTACGAGTTGAACGCCACGTTGTCGTAGATGATCTCGGCTGCGCCGTTGTAGACCGAGGTCGACAGCAGCGGGTCAAGCCCGGCCCACGCGTCCACCGCACCCGTCTCGAGGGCGCCCCGACCATCCGCGTGCTGCAGGTTCTGCAACGTGATGTCCTCGAGCGAGAGCCCCGCCTCGGCGAGGGCTTGCAGCAGGAAGAAGTACGGGTCAGTGCCCTTCGTCGCGGCAACGTTGCGACCCACCAGGTCGGTCACCTCGTCGATGTCGGAGCCCGTCGACACCAGGAGCGCTGACCAGTTCGGCTGCGTGTAGACGTCGATGACCTGAATGGGGCTGCCGTTCGAGCGAGCAAGGAGCGCGGCCGAGCCGGCCGTCGAGCCGACGTCGAGTGCGTTGGCGCGCAGCCCCTCGTTGGCCTTGTTCGACCCAGCGGACTGCACCCAGGTCACCGTGACCTCGTCGCCAAGCTCACTCTCGAGCCAGCCCTGATCTTTGATGATGAGGCTCAGCGGGTTGTAGGTCGCGAAGTCCACCGTGAGGGTGTCCTTCGACCATGTCGACCCCTCGGCAGGCGTCGCGGCGGTGGTTCCCTCGCCGGCGACGCAGCCGGTCATGGCCATGGCCGCCGCTGCGAGCGTCGCGGTGAGCACGGTGACGCGGGTGCGGATGGTCATGATGGCCTTTCGGTTGGTGGTCGGTCGACCAGTGACGGTGGCGGTGGAACAGTTAGGAGTCGTGATGGCTGGGAACGCCGAGTGCGTCGAGTAGTTCAGCGCGTAGCCGCGCGAGAACGGCGGATGCCCGATCGCGCGGGCGCGATCCGGGAACGTCGATCACGCGCGCAATCGTGGCGCCGGGACGATCAAAACGGGTTCCCAGCAGCACCACGCGGTCCGCGAGGGCGAGCGCTTCTTCGACGTCGTGTGTCACGAGAACGATCGTGGCCGGCTCGGCTCGGTGGATATCGACGAGCAGGTCCTGCATCGTGAGCCGCGTGAGGGCGTCGAGAGCTCCGAATGGCTCGTCGAGCAGCAGTACGCCCGGGCCTCGGGCGAGCGCTCGAGCGAGAGACACGCGCTGCGCCATGCCTCCCGAGATCGCACGAGGCTTGAGGTCTGCGGCGTCGGTCAGCTGAACGAGGTCGAGCAGTTCACTGACCCGATGTGCACCCTGACGGCGATCTACCGACCGGGGAAGACCGATCTCGATGTTGCGACGCACGGAGCGCCACGGCAATAGTCGGGGTTCTTGAAACGCGACCGCGCAGCGCTGATCCGCAGGCGCGATGGGCGCGTGCGCGATCGTCAGCGAACCGGCACTCGGGCGATCGAGCCCGCTGATCTGCCGCAGGAGGGTGGATTTACCGCACCCCGAGGGTCCGAGCAGGGCGACGATCTCTCCGGGCGCGATGCGCAGTTCGATGTCGCGCAGCACGATGCGGTCGTCGTCGCCACGGACGCCAGGAAAGATTCGGCCCACTCCATGCAGGGCCACCGGCAGTGCCGGGGACTCTGTAGCGGTCGCGCGCGCGCTCAAGGACATTCCGCCACCGTAGAAGCGGTGTGCGATCACCCCCAAACCGCGGGGACACAGTGCGACACGGACTGCAACAGAACGTCACACTGGCAAGCCCCATCGGGCTGGTCTCGTCAGACGATGGCTTTGGCGATGGGGACGGGAACTCCCGAGATCACCCGGTGGCGCACCGAGCCAGAGATCTGATCGACGATGACCGTGACGACGATGATGACCGTCAGGGTGATGCCGATGCGCTCCCAGTCGCGCCGCTCGAAGACCTGGGCGAGCAGCGAGCCGACACCTCCGGCGCCGAGGATGCCGAGGATCGCACTCGCGCGAATGTTGATCTCGAAGCGGTACAGCCAGAAGGCGATGACCTCCGGCAGGATCTGCGGCGTCACGGCCCAGCGGAGCGTCTGCAACGTACTGGCCCCTGTGGAGCGCGTCGCCTCCCCCGGCCCGGTGGGCACCGCTTCGATAGCCTCGCTGGTGAGCTTGCCGAGTGTGCCTATCGACCCGACCCCGATCGCGAGAGCTCCGGCCAGCGGCCCCAGCCCGAAGATCGGCAGCATGATCGCGATGGCGAGCACGAGCTCGGGCACGGCCCGGATAATATTGAGGATCTGCCGGGTGACGATGACGACGCCCCTCGGTGCGACGTTCGACGCGGCCAGGAAGCCGACCGGGAAGGAGAAGATGGCGCCGATCACGGTGCCGATCCACGCGATCTGCAGCGACTCGAACATGAGCCCGATCGCGTCGCTCCAGTACCGGCTGTAGGGCTCGCTGAACGGGTTCTGCACGACACCCTCGATCATGAGGCCGCCGTAGTTGACCGAGAGCGCGGGCACCTCCAGCAGGCGATCCCACTTCGCTTCCACAAGCACTATGCAGACAATCACGAGAACGAGCACGGCGAGCTGGGTGATCGTGTAGCGCAGCCGGCTCGGCGCGCTCGGTCGCGGAGGCGCTCCTCGGCGAGGGGCAGGCGTCGGGCGGGCGGGAACGGTCATGTGAGCCTCCGTCGAAGGGACTGCGAGAGGAGGTCGATGAGAAAGACGACGATGATGAGCAAGACGACGATCGCCGACACGTTCGAATAGTTGAAGCGTGCGAACTCGACACTGATCGACGACCCGATGCCACCACCGCCGACGATGCCGATCACCACGGAAGCGCGAATGTTGAGCTCGAAGACGTAGAGGCAGTACGAGAGGTAGTTGGGCAGAATCATCGGCACGACGGCGAAGCGCGCACGCTGGAGCGCGGATGCTCCCGTCGCGTCAGCTGCCTCGAGCGGTCCGCGATCGACGGCGTCGATGGTCTCTGAGGTGAGCTTGGCGATGATGCCGATGTTGAACATGATGAGCGCGAGGATGCCCGCGAGCGAGCCGGCTCCCACGAGCGCGAAGAACAGCAGCCCGTAGCCGACATCGGGCAGTGAGCGGACGACGGAGAGGAAGGTCTTGGAGGCCCGGTAGAGAATCGGGTTCGCCGTCGTGACGCGCGATGCGAGCAGCGACATCCCGAGCCCGATCGCGCAGCCGACGAGGGTCGCGATGACGGCGATGGACAGGGTCTCGATGAACGGGCCGATGGTGCGGCCGATGTAGGACCAGTTCGGCGCGAGGAACTCTTGAATGATGAACCAGCCGCGACCCCAGTCCGTCCACAGCGGCGAAAGGTCGAAGTCGATGCCGAGGCCGGCCCAGATCGAGATCGCAATGACGGCAACCACGCCCAGATAGACGCCGGGGTTGGGTCTCGGGCGCCCCGGCCGCGTCGTCGCGGTGCGCGAAGGGAGCGTCGTGGTCACGCGCGGGTCGCCTCGGTCGCCCCGTCGGCGGCTGCCGCGTCGGCGCGTGCCGACGCCTCATCAGCCCCCCGCTGGGCCTCGGCCTCTTCTTCGAGAGCAATCTCGTCGTCGGTGAGGATGTCCTCCGCCGTGAGTGAGCGACCATAGATCTGCTCGAAGACCGCGTCATCCGCCTCGGCAGGCGGGCCGTCGAACACGACGCGCCCGTCGCGCATGCCGATGATGCGGTCGGCATACCGGCGGGCGAGGTCGAGAAAGTGCAGGTTGACGATCGTTGTGATGCCCAGCTCGTCATTGATGCGCTCGAGGTCGCGCATGACCATGTGAGCGGTCGGTGGGTCCAGCGAGGCGACGGGCTCGTCGGCGAGAATCACAGTGGGATCCTGCGCGAGAACACGGGCAATCGCGACGCGCTGCTGCTGACCGCCCGAGAGCTGGGAGGCCCGAACATAGGCCTTCTCGACGATGCCGACGCGCTCGAGCGCCTGGAAGGCCTTCTCGCGGTCAGCGGGACGGAAGTACCCGATGAGAGAGAGGAGCAGTGGCGTGGCGTGCAGTCGGCCGACGAGGACGTTCTGCAGCACGCTGATGCGGCCGACGAGATTGAAGGATTGGAAAATCATGCCGACGCGTGACCGTAGCCGGCGCAAGTGGGCGGGCTTGGCGCCATCGACGTGTACGCCATCAACGAGAAGCTCACCGCCCGTGACGGGCACGAGCCCGTTGATGGAGCGGACGAGGGTCGACTTCCCCGCACCCGAGAGACCCACGACGACGACGAACTCCCCTGGTGTGATGTCGAGGGTGACGCTGTCGAGACCCACTGTGCCGGTGGGGTACGTCACGGTCACGTCGCGGAAGGAGATCACGAGGCTGCTTTCGTCGGAGCTGGTGAGGCGCGGGCGGATGCACGAGGGGGCCGGGGCATCGCCCCGACCCCCTCGACGGTACTACTCGCCGAAGTTGGCTTCGACCTGGCGCGCGGCGTCGAGCGCGTCGAGGTCGGCCGGAACCAGGCCGTCGATGCTGTAGACGGCCTGCATCGCGGCAAGGCCCTCCTCAGTCTCGATAATGGCCAGGAACGCCTCCGTGATCATGTCCTGCACCTCCTGCGACAGGCTGCTGCTGAGCGCGACGCCGTCGTTCGGGATGTTGGTGGACCAGGCGAACACGACGACGTCCTCACCGACGGTGGGGAGCTCCTCGACAACGTTGCCGCGGGCGTCGTTGAAGCTCACGCCGACGCTCGCGTCGCCGCGGGCGACGGAGAGCACCGAGTTCGGGTGACCACCGGCGAAGAACGAGCCGCTCAGCGCGAAGGGGTCGAGCCCGGCCTCTTCGAGCTGCGTTGCCGGGTAGTAGTAGCCCGACGCCGAGCCCTCATCGACGAACGAGATGGCCTCGTCCTGCGTGATGTTCGCCAAGGCGCTCTCGCCGACGGGGCCAGCCTCGGCCGAGTCGGTGCCATTGCAGAACGAGAAGCCGTCCTCGTCCACGACGACCTCGGTCTCGCAGAAGCGGTCGGGGTCATTGGTGAACCACTGCGTGACATAGGTGCTCGAGCCGAAGCGCACCGACTGCAGCACCGGGATCGCACCGGCCTGGTCGGCGGCCTGGACGAGCGCGATCGGGCCGAACATGCCGATCTGCGCCTGGTCGGACTGCATGGCGACGACGAGAGCGTTGTAGCTGTCGGTCACCTCGGCACGCACGGGAATGCCGAGCTCCTCGCTCAGCAGGTCGCCGAGCACCTCGGCGTCGAGCACGAGCTGGTCGACCTCCTGCGAGGGAACGAGGCCGAGCACGAGCTCCTCCGGCATCTCGCTCGAGGCGCCATCCTCGGCGGGCTCCTCCGCGGTGGGGGCGCAGGCGGCCAGGCCGAGCGCAAGCACCGATGCGGCGGCGATGGCCCCCCAGCGGCGGTTGGTGTTCTTCACAATGGACTCCTCTTGGTGTGGGATGAAGGCGCGATGACACCGCGTGGGCGCCGCCGCAGAATGACCGTATGTCGTGGTCGGGGTCTGCGGCTCCCGACAGCGCGCATCGCGAGGGAAATTTACGCGGTGTTCACGCGACGGTCGTCGGCGGGGTGCGCCAATGAGCAACGGAGCCGTACAGATCTTCGATGCGGGACGCGCGAAAGCCCGGTCGCGCCTCCGGTTGGGGGTGACGCTCGATGAGCACGGTGGTCGCCGCGGCGCTGACGGGTTCGAGATCGTTGCGCCAGATGTCACCGATCGACAGCGCGCGGGGCCAGCGTTGCAGGTCGAGGTCCCCACCGGCCTGGGCGAGTGCTCGCAGGCCCTCGGGCTTGCGCGCGTCGCCGATGATCGACTCGAGATGGGCGCCCAGACCCAGAGTGCCGACGAGGCGTTCGGTGCCGAGCTGCGGCGCGTTCGTGACCAGCACGCGATGCCACCCGGAGAAACCCTGCAGGAACTGCTCGACGCCGTGCGGGGTGGTCACCGGCACCTCACTGGAATCCACGATGAGCCGCGACCTCGCGTAGGCGGCGCTGCGTCCCGGCGCATCGAGCCCGCGCTCCTGCGCCCATCGGGCGACCGCGCTGTAGCCGTCTGGGCTCTCACCGAACTCATGATGTGGTGCGCCGTCGAGGAAGGCCGCGAGGGGGGCAAGGATGCTCGTCTCCGGCTCTGACAGAGCCCGCGCAACTTCCGACGCGTACGCCAGAACAGGGCCATCGCCCAGGCACAGCGTGCCATCGAAGTCGAGGATGAGAAGCCCCTCGGTCACGGGCGGGCGGCCTCCGCGACGGCGCCGAGGACGCCGTTGACGAACGATGCCGACTCTTCCGTGGAGAGCACGGTCGCGAACTCGATGGCTTCCGCGATCACCACCGCGGTCGGCACCTCGGGGTTGTGTCGCAGCTCCCAGGTGGCGACGCGCAGGATCGCGCGATCGACGACCGGCATGCGGGCGAGGGTCCAGCCGACCGCGCGCTGGGAGAGCTCGGCGTCGATCTCGTCTCTGTGGTCGATCACGCCGCGCACGATCTGCTCCGCGTAGGGCCAGCTGGAGGCCCGCTGCGGCTGAGCGGCGGCCCGGCGAGTCTCCTCGTCGAGCACCTCCTGCACGGGCACCTGTCGCACATCGGCGACGTAGAGCATATCGAGCGCGCGCTTGCGCGCCTTGGTGCGTGCCCCCACGTCCTTACTCGTTCACGCGACCGAGGTAGTCCCCCGTGCGCGTGTCGACCTTGACCTTGGTGCCCGTCTCCAGGAACAGGGGTACCTGGATCTCGTAGCCGGTTTCCAGCGTTGCAGGCTTGGTGCCGCCCGTCGAGCGGTCGCCCTGCAGACCGGGCTCGGTGTAGGTGACCTCGAGGATGACGGACGCGGGGAGGTCGAGATACAGCGGAGAGCCCTCGTGCATGGCGAGCGTGACCTGCTGGTTCTCGAGCATGAAGTTCGCCGCGTCACCGACGACGGAGCCCGGCACCGTCACCTGGTCGTAGTCGGTCTGATCCATGAAGACGAAGTCGGTGCCATCCTGGTACAGGTACTGGTAGTCGCGGCGGTCAACATTGGCGAAGTCGATCTTGGTGCCGGCGTTGAAGGTCTTGTCGACGACCTTGCCGCTCATGACGTTCTTGAGCTTGGTGCGCACGAAGGCCCCGCCCTTGCCGGGCTTGACGTGCTGGAACTCGATGACGTTCCACAGTTGCCCGTCGAGGTTCAGCACGCTGCCGTTCTTGATGTCGTTCGTCGTCGCCATGAGGTCGTCGCTGTCCGTTCCGTGGGTGAAGGGCCGCGCGTCGAGGGTGCGCGCCGCCGAGTGAGTCTAGTGCGCGGCTACGAGGAGCGCAGAATCTGCTCGAGCGCGAGCAGGTACGAATCCCGACCGAAACCCGCGATGACGCCCGTCGCGACACCGCTGATGACGCTCGTATGACGGAACTGCTCGCGAGCGTGGGGGTTCGACAGGTGCACCTCGATGACCGGGACCCCCGCCTCGGTCACGAGAGCGACGGCATCCCGGAGGGCGTAGCTGTAGTGGGTGAAGGCGGCCGGATTGAGGATGACCGGAGTACGAGCATCCACCGCCTCATGCAGCCAGCCGATCAGCTCAGCCTCGTCGTTGGACTGCCGCAGATCGATCTGCACGTCGGCGGCCCGCGCAACCAGGTCGGCGCGCACATCCTCCAGCGTCGCCGTGCCGTAGATCTCCGGCTCGCGCGTGCCAAGCCGGTTCAGGTTGGGCCCGTTGAGCACGAGGACGCGGTCGAACATCATGAGGTCAGCGTAGCGAGGGCGGTCACTCCCCCACCTCCTGATACGCGGCGAAGAGCATCGACTCGTCGGTGCCGTTCAGAACACGCGGCCGCGCGATGTCATCGAGCACGATGAAGCGCAGCATGCCCGCTCGGGCCTTCTTGTCGCGCTGCATCGTCGCCAGCAGGGTCTTCCACCGCCCCAGCGGGTACCCGGTCGGCAGGGTCAGGGAAGCAAGAATGCGCCGGTGTCGGTCGACGGCCTCGGCACTGAGCGAGCCTGCGAGGTGGGCGAGCTCGGCGGCGTAGACCATACCGATGGCGATCGCCGCGCCATGACGCCAGCGGTAGCGCTCGGCGTGCTCGATGGCATGGCCGAGGGTGTGTCCGTAGTTGAGGATCTCGCGCTGGCCGTGCTCACGGAAGTCTCCGCTGACCACGCGAGCCTTCACGCGGATCGCGCTCTCGACGAGCTCCCGGAACGCATCGCTGCTGCTGTCGGTGGCGCGCGTGATGTCGGCCTCCAACAGGTCGAGGATCGCGGGATCCGCGATGAAACCGCACTTGGCGACCTCGGCGAATCCGGCAAGGACCTCGTTTTGGGGCAGCGTGGCCAGCAGGTCGAGGTCGGCGAGCACCATACGGGGTGTCCAGAACGCGCCGACAAGGTTCTTGCCCTCCGCCGTGTTGATGCCGGTTTTGCCCCCGACCGCCGCGTCCACCATGCCGAGCACCGTCGTGGGCACCTGGATGAGGGAGACACCGCGCAGCCAGGTGGCAGCGACGAAGCCTGCGAGATCCGTGGTCGCGCCGCCGCCGAGACCGATCACGATGTCGGTGCGCGTGAAATCGGTCTGGCCCATGACCTGCCAGCAGAATGCCGCTACCTCGACGCGCTTGGCGGCCTCGGCATCGGGCACCTCGGCGAGCAGCACCTCCACGCGTCCCGACAGCGACTCCCGCAGCGAGTCGGCGACCGCACCGAGGGTGGGCGCGTGCACGATGAGCACCTTGGCGGCATCCGGCGGCAGGTGATCGGCGAGCTCGGCGAGCAGGCCTCGGCCGACGAGCACCTCGTAGGGGGTGGCTCCCGTGACAGGAATCGAGGTGGTGTCGGTCATGAGAATCCTCCCGGGGCGGCGGAGCCGGGCAGCGTGCGAATCCACGTGGCGATCTCCTCCGCGATCTGAGCGAGCGGGCGTCGAGAGGTATCCCAGCGCGCCGTCGCAAGCGAGTCGTACACGGGCATCCGCTGGTCGACGAGGGCCCTCCACGCGTCGACGCCTCCCGTCAGGAGGGGTCGCTTCGCACTGTCGAGGCGGTCCGCGACGGCGGACTCCGAGATGGTCAGCAGCACCACCGGACGATCGCGCAGCTGCTCCGCGACCGAGGGCGTCATGACGGCGCCCCCGCCGAGTGCGACGATGGCCCGCTCCTGCATGGCGCGCGAGACCGCCTGAGCCTCCCAGCGGCGAAACACTGGCTCGCCGTGCTCGGCGAAGATCTCCGGTATGGCGCCGTGCTCGGCGACGATCCGCTTATCGGTGTCGATGAAGGGCACCGAGAGGATGCGCGCGACCCGCTTGCCGAGTCGCGTCTTTCCCGCGGCGGGTGGCCCGATGAAGACCGCGAGCGGCTCGGCCCGCTCAGCCACGACCGTCGTCGACCGCGGTGGTGAGAGTGGGGGGGATCGCGGCGAGGTACGCCTCCAGATTGCGACGGGTCTCCGCGACGGAGTCTCCCCCGAATTTCTCGGTGACAGCCTCGGCGAGCACGAGGGCGACCATGGCCTCGGCAACGACTCCCGACGCGGGCACGGCGCAGACATCGGAGCGCTGATGGTGAGCCGCCGCCGCCTCGCCGGTCGCGGTGTCGATCGTGCGCAAGGCGTGCGGCACCGTGGCGATGGGCTTCATGCCGGCACGCACTCGCAGCACACTGCCGGTGCTCATGCCCCCTTCGGTCCCACCAGCACGATCGCTCTCCCGATGGATGACCCCGTCGGCGAGCACGAGCTCGTCGTGCGCCGCCGAGCCGCGTCGGCGCGTCGTCTCGAAGCCGTCTCCGACCTCCACGCCCTTGATGGCCTGGATACCCATCAGGCCAGCGGCGAGACGGGCATCCAGCCGCCGATCCCAGTGCACGTACGATCCGAGCCCGGGGGGCAGGCCGTACGCGAGAACCTCGACGATGCCGCCGAGGGTGTCACCCTCCTTGTGCGCGGCATCCACCTCGTCGACCATGCGCGCGCTCGTCTCGGGGTGCAGGCAGCGCAGAGGATCCGCGTCGAGGCGCTCCACGTCGTCGGGCGACGGCAGTGGCGCATCCTCCGGCACGCGTACCGGGCCGATGCTGAGGGTGTGCGCCACCAGGCGGATGCCGAGCTCGCCGAGGAACGCCCGAGCGACCGCGCCGAGCGCCACGCGCGCGGCGGTCTCGCGGGCACTCGCGCGCTCGAGGACAGGCCGGGACTCCTCGAAGCCGTACTTCTGCATGCCGACCAGATCGGCGTGACCGGGGCGCGGTCGCGTCAAGGGCGCCCCTCGGCCCCCACTGAGCTCCGCCGGGTCGACCGGGTCCGCGCTCATGACTGTCGTCCACTTCGGCCACTCGGTGTTGCCGATGCGCACGGCGACGGGGCTGCCCATGCTGAGACCGTGACGCACGCCAGCGGAGATCGTGAGCTCGTCCTGCTCGAACTTCATGCGGGCGCCGCGACCGTACCCGAGTTTCCGACGCTGCAGATCGGCCTGAATGGCGTCTCTCAGCACAGGCACTCCCGCGGGCAGTCCCTCGAGAACAGCGATCAGCTCGGGGCCGTGAGATTCTCCGGCGGTCAACCAACGCAACATGGTTCCATCTTTCCACGCCCTCGCGGTGAGAACGCTCGCCGGGCGGTACCCGGTCAGTCCAGTGTCTCCGCCATGGCGAGCTCGACCGTCGTCTCATCATCGAGCGGAGCATCCGTCCCTCCCGAGACGAAGAATCGCACCTGCCGGACAGCCTGGTGCAGCAGCAGGTCACGACCGGACGCCACGCGCCCGCCGCCCGCGAGCCATTGCGCCGCCAGAGGGCCCGGCCAGGGGTGGTACGTGACGTCGAGCGCGACAGCGTGCTCCACCGCACTGCGCGCCAGCTCCTGCCGCAGAGCAACCCCGTTTGGCAGAGTCCACGCCACGACGTCCGTCTCCGTGACGACATCAGCGAGGTGATCGAGACCCACGATGTCGAATTCGAGGCCCAGGCGATCAGCGAGGGCTCGCATGGCGCCAGCGCGAGCGAGGTCGCGCACCACCACGGTGACACCACGCGCTCCGAGCTCGTCGACAGCAACGAGAACTGAGCGGGCCGTCGCTCCGGCGCCGACGATGACGGCGTGCTCGGCCGTCGACAGGCCCGCTCCGACGAGCGCTCGTGCGACACCGACCACGTCGGTGTTGCGCGCAATGCGCCGCCCATCCTCGCTCAGCAACACTGTATTGGCGGCGCCGGTGAGCTCCACGGCGCGGTCCGCCTCGTCGACACGACGCGCCAGCTCCTCCTTGAGCGGCATCGTGGCGGAGAAGCCTCGCCACGACCCATCGAGGCCGTCGAGGAATCCCGCAAGCTCGTGCTCGCGCACGTCGACGCGGCCATAGTTCCAGTTCAGCCCGAGCACCTCATACGCTGCGGCGTGCAACAGAGGCGACAAAGAGTGCTCGACGGGGTGGCCGAGGACGGCGAGCCGCCGTGCGGGCGTGACGGAGTCAGGCACAGAAGACGCGGTTCTCCTCGCTCGCCCGGCACCATGCGCGAAGCTCGGCGACCCCGGCCTCATGCTCGGCGATAGTCTGCGAGAACCTCGTCTCACCCGTCGCCAGGTTGACGGTCACAAAGTAGAACCAGTCCCCCTCCGCAGGGTTCAGCACGGCATCGATGGCCACATCGCCCGGTGCGGCGATGGGGCCGATCGGCAGGCCAGGGATTGCATACGTGTTGTACGGGTTATCGGAGCCCAGAGCGTCCCCGCTCGACCACACTGAGCCGGTTTCGCCTGTTCCGTACTGGGAGGCGGAGTCGAACTGCAGCAACCAGTCATCGGCCAGTCGGTTCTCGATGACCCGAGAGACGCGATAGAAGTCGTCGGCGAGTCGCGCTTCCCGCTGAATGAGGGAGGCCTTGGTCAGCACGGTGTGGCGGTCGTCCTCGGCGACCCCTGCGGCATCGAGACGCCGGAACATCTCGTTCACGAGCGTACGCACGTGGTCCTCCGCCGTCGTCCCCGGCTCGAACCGGTACGTCGCGGGGAACATGTAACCCTCGATGTTCGGGGCGATCTCGGGAATGCCGTACAGCGACGGGTCGGCGATCGCGGCCTCGTAGTCCTCGAGAGGAATACCGGTGCCCGCCGACAGCGCCTCGATCACCTCGCCCGCCCGCAGACCCTCGCGCACCGTCGCGCTGAGCTCGATCCTGTTCGCGGGGTCGAGCAGGGCATCCAGAGCGGACTGCGCCGACATCTCCTCCTCGAGCTGATAGGTGCCCGGGATGAACGAGATCGACGAGTCGGCGAGCAGAAGGTCGTAGAGCGCGTCGAAGGTCATCGTGACGCCCTGTTCGGCGAGCGTGGTCGCGACATCGGAGCCGATGTCGCCGTTGTTGATGGTCACGAGCACCTCGGTGCCATTGCCGGAGCCCTCGTAGTCGTTCGGTAGCTCCCATCCGAGCAACTCGCGAACCTGCGGCTCGAAGTTCGTCCAGACGTACCAGGCTCCGCCCCCGGTGCCCGCGAGCAGCACTACGAGCACGATGCTGAGGATCCAGGGCCACCGGCGGCGCGTGCGACGCGGCGCAGGCCGCCCGTCACGAGCTTCGCGGGCCGCACGGCGCGAAAGCGGCGCCGGATCGACGCTCGAGGCCGATGAGTCCGCCGGCGGGCGAGCCGCAGTGCGGGGCTCGCCCGACGTCGGACGGAAGATCTCGTCCCAGTTGTCGTCGTTCTGCGTCACGATGCGGGCTGTCCTTCATCCGGCTGGACGAGTTCGCCAGGCGGTCTGCCACTGGCGCGCTCGTGGTCGAGTGCGTGCTGGAGCAGGATAACAGCGGCGACCTGGTCGACGATGGGGCGCGAGGTGCGAGACGTGCGGCCTGCTTCACGCAGGGAGCGTGCCGCGGTGACGGTGGTCAGGCGCTCATCGACCAGGCGCACCGGGGTGCCGAGCGCTCGCGCGAGGGCGACCGCCACCTCGCGGGCATCCGTCGTTGATGCGGTCTCCGCGCCGCTCAGCGACAGCGGGAGGCCAACGATGATCTCGGTCGCACCCGTTTCCTGCATCACCGACCGGATGCTCGCGCAATAGTCATCACGACGCGCGAGCGTGGCCACCGGGGTCGCGAGCAGGCCGTGCAGATCACTGCGGGCGACGCCGATGCGGGCACGCCCCACGTCGACGCCGAGCCGCACGCCAGGCCGCATGGTCAGGAGCGCAGCTCGCTCGCGACGGCCTCGAGTGCCGCACCGATCGCCGAGACCTCGGGCCCGCCACCCTGGGCGAGGTCGTCCTTGCCTCCCCCTCCGCCTCCCAGCACGGTGGAGGCGACGCGGGCCAGCTGGCCCGCCTTCACACCGGCCTCACGCGCTGCTGGCGTCGTCGCCACGATGACGGTGCCCTTACCTCCGACTTCGGCAGCGAGCACGACCACGGTCGCCGAGTCGGCAACGCGCGACCGCACGGCCGTCGCGAGGCTGCGCACATCATCGGCCGAGGAGACGGTGCCGAGGTTGTCGATGATCGCGGTGACGCGGCCGAGCGGCGCTCCGGCAGCCACGAGTGCGGGCACACGCTCGCTCAACCGGCTCGCCTCGGCCTGGGCGATGCGCTTCTCAGCCGCCTTCAACTGCGCGGTCAACTCTGCGATGCGCTCGGGCAGCTGGTCGCGCGGTGTCTTGAGGGTGCTCGTCAGCTGAGCGACGATAGCGCGCTCGGTCGCAAACTCGCGGAACGCGTCGAGCCCGACGAGCGCCTCAACACGCCGGTTGCTCGAGCCCACCGACGACTCACTCACCAGGCTGATCATGCCAATCTCAGCCGAGCTGCTCACGTGCGTTCCCGCGCACAGTTCGCGCGACCAGGGCCCGCCGATGTCGACAACGCGCACGCGGTCGCCGTACTTCTCGCCGAAGAGCGCCATCGCGCCGAGCGACTTCGCCTCGTCGAGCCCCATGATCCGAGTCTCGACGGGCAGGTTGTCGCGCACGGCGATGTTGCTGATCTCTTCCAGCTCGCTCCGTGTCGCGGGGCTGAGAGCCTGGTTCCAGCTGAAGTCGAGGCGCATGTAGCCGGCCTTGTTGTAGGAGCCGGACTGGTGCGCATCGTCACCGAGCGTCTGGCGCAGCGCGGCATGGATGACGTGGGTCGCGGAGTGCGCCTGGGTCGCAGCCCGACGCCACTGAGGGTCGACGTGTGTCGTTGCCGCGTGCCCCACCTGCACCTCGCCGCTGCGCACGCGAACACGGTGGCTGACGAGGCCCGCGATCGGACGCTGGACGTCGAGCACCTCGAGATCGTAGCCGGTGCCGACGATCGAGCCCGCATCTGACTCCTGGCCGCCGGACTCCGCGTAGAGGGTCGTCTCGGCGAGGATTACCTCGGCGAGGTCGCCCGCGTGAGCGACGGGGGCGCTCACACCGTCGACGATGATGCCGAGCACGGTCGTCTCGGTGTCGAGGCGGTCGTACCCGAGAAACTGTGTCTCCCCGTGCGCGCGGAACTCCCCGTACACCGAGACGTCGGCGAGCACCGACTTCTTCGACTTCGCGTCGGCCTTGGCGCGCGAGCGCTGCTCCGCCATGAGCCGGTCGAAGGCTGCGCGGTCAACCGTGAGTCCGGCTTCCTGCGCCATCTCGAGGGTGAGGTCGATGGGGAACCCGAACGTGTCGTGCAGCTGGAACGCGGTGTCGCCGGGCAGGACGCCCTGCCCCGACGCGGTCGTACGATCGACGGCGAGGTCGAGGATGCTCGTCCCGGCGGCCAGGGTGCGCAGGAAGGCCTCTTCTTCGCCCAGGGCGAGTCGCGACACGCGGTCGTAGTTCTGCGCAACCTCCGGGTAGGCGGAACTCATGGCATCGCGGGAGGCGCCGAAGAGCACGTCGAAGCTCGGAGCGTCGACGCCGAGCAGCCGCATGGCCCGGATGCTGCGGCGCATGAGGCGCCGCAGGATGTATCCGCGCCCCTCATTGCCCGGTGCGACGCCGTCGGTCATGAGCATGAGACTGGAGCGCACGTGATCGGCGATGACGCGCATCCGCACATCGTCGTCGTGGTCCGCGCCGTAACGGCGACCCGACAGGGCGGCGGCTGCGTCGAGCACCGGGCGCACCTGATCGATCTCGTACATGTTCTCGACGCCCTGCTTGAGGAACGCGACGCGCTCCATGCCCATGCCGGTGTCGATGTTCTTGTTCGGCAGCTCACCGAGGATGCGGAACTCGGTCTTCGAAGTCACCTGGTCGATCGCGTACTGCATGAAGACCAGATTCCAGATCTCGATGTAGCGCGTGTCGTCGACGGCCGGGCCGCCCTCCGGGCCGTACGCAGTACCGCGATCGAAGTAGATCTCCGAGCAGGGGCCCGCGGGGCCGGGCTGGCCTGTCGACCAGTAGTTGTCTTCCTTGCCCATGTTCTGGATGCGCTCGTCGGGCAGCCCGGCGATGCTCTTCCACAGGCGACGCGCTTCGTCGTCCTCTTCGTACACGGTGACCCAGAGGTCCTTCTCCGCGAAGCCAAGGCCGCCCTCCGACTCGGGCAGCGTCAACAGTTCCCAGGCGTATTCGATCGCCCCGGCCTTGAAGTAGTCGCCGAACGAGAAGTTGCCGTTCATCTGAAAGAACGTGCCATGGCGCGTGGTCTTGCCGACCTCGTCGATGTCGTTCGTGCGAATGCACTTCTGCACGCTCGTGGCCCGGGGATACGGCGTGGGAACGACTCCCGTCAGGTACGGGATGAAGGGCACCATGCCCGCGATCGTGAACATGACCGTCGGGTCATCCGCGATGAGCGAGGCGGAGGGCACGACCGTGTGACCGCGGCTTCCGAAGAAGTCGAGCCACCGGCGCTGGATGTCGGCGGTCTGCATGAGGGGGTTCCTGAATGTCGGGGTGGAGGGAGCGCTTCAGGCTCCCTCCCGCTACTTGAGGCGGTTCGTGAGGTCGGCGATCGTGTCTTCCGCCTCAGCAACCGCGGCGCGCAGTTCGGCCTCGCGCTGCTTGTAGCCGTCGACGACGGCCGACCCAAATTCGCGGGCCTTCTCGTCCACGTCATCAAAGAACTGCTTGCCCTGTGGCGTCTTGGAAACCTGGTGGGCAGCGATAAAGCCGGCGGCAACGCCGACGACGAGCCAGACGATGTTCTTCATGGGGTTCTCCCTCGATCGGTGTGGTGGCAGGGTCGGTGACGGTGAGCGTCAATGGACGCCCCGCTCTGCGGGCGGGCCCCCAGCCTAGCGGGGTCATGCGAACGGCGAACGGGGGCCCGGCCGAAGCCGAACCCCCGTTCGAATCGTCTGTGTGGCGAGTGCTAGCGCGCCGCGTAGTACTCGACGACGAGCTGCACTTCACAGGTCACAGGAACCTCGGCTCGCTTCGGGCGACACACTAGTCGCGCCTGAAGCTTCTCCAGTTCGACCTCGAGGTAGCCGGGAACCTTGGGAAGTACGTCGACGTGACCCCCGGCGGCGGCGACCTGGAACGGCTCCATGCCCTCGCTGCGCGCCTTGACGTGGATCAGCTGACCCGGCTTGACGCGGAACGACGGGCGGTCGACGAGCTGGCCGTCGACGAGGATGTGACGGTGCACAACCATCTGGCGGGCCTGTGCCGTGGTGCGAGCAAAGCCCGAGCGCAGCACGAGCGCATCGAGGCGCATCTCGAGCAGCTCGACGAGGTTCTCACCGGTCAGGCCAGCGGAACGGCGGGCCTCGTTGAACGCGATCTTGAGCTGAGCCTCGCGGATGCCGTACTGGGCGCGCAGGCGCTGCTTCTCGCGCAGACGCACTGCGTAGTCGCTGTCGGCCTTGCGCTTGGTGCGGCCGTGCTCACCGGGAGCGTAGGGGCGCTTCTCGAGGTACTTGGCAGCCTTCGGAGTCAGGGCGATGCCGAGAGCACGAGAGAGACGGGTCTTGCTACGAGTACGTGACTTGGTAGACACGGTTTCCTTCCATCATCGTGGCCGAGAAGGTCAACGGCTCACGGACGTACACCGTTCCGTCCTGATCGACCGCACGCCGAGGCGAGTCGAAGGAAGCTACGAGGGAGGGTGTGCCCATATCTGACGGGCCGCGCAAGCTTAGCAGAGCTCAGCCGCTGCTCGGCTCACCCCTGACGATCGCCCGCAGCTTTGCCAGCCGTGCGGCGACCTCGCGTTCGTGGCCACGCTCAGTCGGGCGGTAGTACTCGCGACCCCGCAGCGGGTCGGGAAGGTACTGCTGCTGTGCGACGCCGACGGGCTCGTCGTGCGGGTACACGTACGCCTTACCATGACCGAGTCGCTTCGCGCCGGGGTAGTGCGCGTCGCGCAACGGGGCCGGAACCCTCCCGATGGCTCCGGCTCGGACATCCGCGACCGCTTCGGTGATTCCCGTATACGTGGCGTTCGATTTCGGTGCCGTCGCCAGGTACACGACGGCCTCCGCGAGCGGGATGCGTCCCTCCGGCATGCCGATGAGCTGCACCGCCTGCGCTGCCGCCACGGCGAGGGGCAACGCCTGAGGGTCGGCAATCCCGATGTCTTCCGAGGCCGAGATGATGATGCGCCGAGCGATGAAGCGAGGGTCCTCCCCCGCCTCGATCATGCGGGCGAGGTAGTGCAAGGCAGCATCCGGATCACTGCCGCGGATCGACTTGATGAAGGCGCTGATGACGTCGTAGTGCTCATCACCCTGCTTGTCGTACCGCAGGAGCGCTCGATCGACGGCCGCCGAGACGATCTCCGGCGTCACCGTCGGCGGCGCGTCGTTGGAGTCGGCGCCAGCCAGGGCAGACTGAGCGGCCGCTTCGAGGGCCGTGAGCGCGCGACGGGCGTCGCCCGAGGCGAGCCGCACGAGGGTCTCCCGCGCTTGTGTCGTCAGCTCCACGGCAGCCGCAAGGCCGCGAGGGTCACGCAGCGCTCGATCGACGAGCTCGCCGAGGTCGTCGTCGGCAAGCGCGGTCAGCGTCAGCAGCAGGCTGCGGCTCAGCAGCGGCGCAATGACCGAGAATGATGGGTTCTCCGTCGTCGCGGCGATGAGAATCACCCAGCCGTTCTCGACCCCGGGCAGCAGGGCATCCTGCTGCGCCTTCGAGAAGCGGTGGATCTCGTCGAGGAAGAGCACGGTCGACGAGCCGTACAGATCCCGGTCCGCGAGCGCGCGCTCCATGACCTCGCGCACATCGCGCACCCCCGCGGTCACCGCAGAGAGCTCGACGAAACGACGCCCGGAGCTGCGCGCGATCGCTTGCGCGAGGGTTGTCTTGCCCGTTCCCGGGGGGCCCCACAGGATGACCGAGACAGCGCTCGGCGCCCGCGAGGGGTCATCGCTGGCCAGACTCACCAGCGGTGAGCCGGGAGCCAGCAGGTGCTGCTGACCGGCGACCTCGGCCAAGCTCGTCGGCCTCATGCGGACGGCCAGGGGTACGGCGCTCGAGCCGAGCCCGGGCTGTGCATCCATGCTCGTGATGCTATCGGGCGCCCACGACCCGCGGCTCGCGCACAATGACCGGCAGACCCTCGACTAGAGTTCACCTCGGCGCCCGAGGGTGACGGCGCCCACAGCAACGAGGTGAGGAAGCACAGTGGCAGCACGATCGAACAGCGACCGCGAGGCCCGCGGGCGGATGCGCCAGTACCAGGCGCGCCAGACCGTCCACGCGACCAAGGTGTCACGCCGCAAGCGCGACAACATCGTCGCCGTTGTGGGTCTCATCGTCGTGGCAACGCTCGCGACCACCGCGCAACTCGCCTACTTCTCGGGGCCAGGGGCACCCGAGCCGGTCGCCGAGCCCACCGACGACCCAACCGTCGCTCCGAGCCTTCCACCAGCGCCGGAGGCGCCCGCGCCCGAGGTCAGCGAGTTCCGCACCTGGACGGGCGAGCTTGCCCTCAATGACGACATCGTTCTCGACATCGAGCTCGACGGTGAGGCGGCTCCGCAAGCTGTCGCGTCGTTCGTCTCCCTGACCCAGGACGACTTCTTCACCGATCTGACCTGTCATCGCCTCACCACGGCGGGCATCTTCGTTCTGCAGTGCGGCGACCCCGCGGGCGACGGATCCGGCGGGCCCGAGTACCGGTTCGGGCCAATCGAGAACGCTCCGGCCGACGACGTCTACGCGACAGGCACTCTGGCAATGGCGCGACAGGGCGGCGACGGCGAGAGCATGGGAAGCCAGTTCTTCATCGTCTACGGCGAGTCGAGCATCCCCTCGGATGCCGCTGGTGGCTACACCGTATTCGGGCGCGTCACCGGCGGCTTGGACGCTCTGCTCAGCGACGTCGTCGACGCCGGCGGCGAAGGCGGCGCCTCCGATGGTCCGCCCGCCGTCGACACGACAATCACGAGCATCACGATCCAGTAGCGATACCGCGCCGCTCTCCCTCGCGCTCTCGGCGGGGCCCGCGGCGTGGAATATGCTGGCAACTTCCGCGGGCGCACCGTGCCGCGGGCCGAGGCGACAGAGAAGTGAGAGTCACGTGACTGACAACGCTGACACCCGATGGGGCCGCGTCGACGAGACTGGGACGGTCTTCGTCACCGATCGCGGCACCGAGCGCGCGGTCGGTCAGTATCCCGACGGCACTGCCGAGGAGGCGCTCGCCTACTTCAAGCGCAAGTTCGCCGAACTCGAAGGCCAGGTCAGGCTCCTGGAGCAGCGCGCGCGCGGCGGAGCGCCCGCCGCGGATGTCGCCAAGACCGTCGCGAGTCTCACCGAGGCTCTTGAGTCGCCCTCGGCGGTCGGTGACATCGAGTCGCTGCGCACCCGGGTCTCCGCGCTCACCGTCGCCGTGGAGAAGCTCACCGAAGAGCAGAAGGCCCAGGCTGCCGCCGCGCTGGAGGTCGCCGTGGCCGAGCGCACGACGATCGTCGCGGCCGCCGAAGCGCTCGCAGCGAAGGACCCGCAGTCGGTGCAGTGGAAGCAGGCCACCGCCGAGCTCGAGGCGCTTTTCGCGCGGTGGAAAGATCACCAGCAGACCGGGCCGCGCCTTCCCAAGAAGCAGGCTGACGAGCTCTGGAAGCGATTCCGTGCCGCGCGCACCACCGTCGAGACGCACCGCCGTGCCTTCTTCGCCACTCTCGATGCAGAGCACAAGGAGGCTCGATCGCGCAAGCAGGATCTCGTGACACGTGCCGAGGCCCTCGTGCCGCAGGGCACAGCGGGAATCCCTGCCTACCGTCGACTGCTTGATGAGTGGAAGCAGGCCGGACGAGCCGGCAAGAAGGTTGACGATGCTCTATGGGAGTCGTTCAAGGCCGCCGGCGATCAGCTCTACGCCGCGAAGGCTGAGGTCGATGCTCGCGAGAACGAGGAGTTCCAGGGCAACCTGACCGCGAAGCTCGCTCTGCTCGATGAGGCTGCCCCTCTCCTCACCGCGACCGATCGCCAGGTTGCGCGCAACACGCTCACCAACATTCAGAAGCGCTGGGATGCGATCGGCAAGGTGCCGCGGGATCAGATGAAGACCGTCGAGGATCGCCTGCGCGCGATCGAGACGGCCGTACGCAAGCTCGAGGATGCGCACTGGAACAATTCCAATCCCGAGAAGAAGGCTCGATCGGAGGGTCTTGCTGCTCAGCTGGAATCGGCAATCTCAGCACTCGAAGCAGAGCTCGAGGTTGCACAGGGCGCCCAGAACACGGCCAAGGTGGCGGAGCTCACCGAGGCGCTCGAGGCGCGCCGTGCCTGGCTCGCCGCGGTGGACGGCTGAGCCCTCCCCAGAATTTCTCCCGCGCGTACTCTCCACGAGTTCTGAACGGAGCCTTCTCGTGGCGCCGAGTGCGGTCACACTACTGGCGTGACCCGCCGTGACGCCAGCGAGCTGAATCCCCCGTCGTCTCTCAGGATTCCGGGCGAGCTCAGCGCCGTCGAGCTGCGAGCCGCCGCTCTCGACGGCGAGCTTCGGCCCCTGGGTGGCGCGTTCCTTCCCCTCGACCTTCCGCTCGACGTGCGCACGCGTATCGCGGCGCTCGCACCGCCGCGCGACGACGGCCGGCTCATTCTCTGGGGCCGGTGCGCGGCATGGATCTGGGGCTGGAGCACCGCGCCGTGCGCCGCACTGTGCTGCTGCGTCTCGAGCCAGCACCGGGTACCGTCGACGACGCGCCGCGCCTACAGCGTGCGGGAAATGGTGATCGATCGTGACGAGGTCACCGTCATTGACAGTGTCAGCGTCACGGAGCCCGTGCGGACTCTCATCGATCTCGCACGGCATGATGAACGCGACGACATCGTGTCGATCCTCGCCGCCGGCCTCCGATCCCGCGGCCGCGATGGCGAGCACCACTGGCCTGACATCGTCGCCGCGCTGCGGCGCCGGCCTTCGGCATCGCACGCACGACGTGCCCACTCACGACTGACGCAGGCGCGTCGTCAGAGTACGAATCAGCCGTTGCTCACGCGGTAGACGTCGTACACGGCATCGATGCGGCGCACGGCGTTGAGCACGCGATCAAGGTGGGTGGTATCGCCCATCTCGAAGACGAAGCGACTGATGGCGAGACGATCACGATTCGTGTTGACGCTTGCCGAGAGAATGTTCACGTGATGCTCGGTGAGAACCCGCGTGACATCCGAGAGAAGACCACCACGATCCAGTGCCTCCACCTGCACCTGCACCAGGAACAGGCTCTTCGAGGTCGGTGCCCATTCTACGTCGATCATGCGGTCGGGCTCGGTGAGCAGAGACTGTACATTCGTGCAATCCCCTCGATGCACGCTGACTCCCTGGCCGCGCGTCACGAAGCCGACGATCGCGTCACCGGGCACCGGGGTGCAGCATTTGGCGAGCTTCACGAGGATGTCGGGCGCGCCGCGTACGAGGACACCCGAGTCGCTTGTCCGCAGCGGGCTGCGCACGCGGGAGGGGACGCTGAACGGCTCATCGTCTGACTCGGAATCGACATGCAGGGTGGCGAGCACCTTCTCGATGACCGACTGCGTGGAGACATGCCCCTCACCCACGGCCGCGTAGAGAGCCTCCACCGTCTCGTACCGCAACTGATGGGCCACCTGCGCGACGGAATCCTGTGTCATGAGTCGCTGCAGGGGCAGGTTCTGCTTGCGCATGGCCCGGGCGATGGCGTCCTTGCCCTGCTCGACGGCCTCGTCGTGGCGCTCCTTCGTAAACCACTGGCGAATCTTCGAGCGCGCTCGAGTGCTCGTAACGAAGGTCAGCCAGTCCTGACTGGGCGCTGCATCCGGGTTCTTGGAGGTGAACACCTCGACCGAGTCACCACTGTTCAGCACGGTCTCCAGCGGCACGAGCCTGCCATTAACCTTGGCGCCCATTGTGCGGTGGCCGATCTCGGTGTGCACCGCATACGCGAAGTCGACCGGTGTCGCGCCGGCCGGAAGCCCGATCACCTTGCCCTTCGGCGTGAAGACGTAGACCTCCTTCGCGCCGATCTCGTATCGCAGGTTGTCGAGGAACTCGGTCGGATCACTCGTCTCGGCCTGCCAGTCTGAGATGTGGGCAAGCCACGCCATGTCAGTGTCGGATCGCTCGGCCCCCGCCTCGCCACGCGCGGCGCCCGCCATGCGCTCCTTGTACTTCCAGTGCGCCGCCACGCCGTACTCGGCGCGCTGATGCATCTCGTGGGTGCGGATCTGCAGCTCGACCGGTCGGCCACCCGGCCCAAAGACGGTGGTGTGCAAGGACTGGTAAAGGTTGAACTTCGGGGTCGCGATGTAGTCCTTGAACCGCCCCGGCATGGGGTTCCACCGCGCGTGCACCGCCCCGAGGACCGCGTAGCAGTCCCGAATGGATCCGACGAGGATGCGCACACCCGTGAGGTCGTAGATCTCATCGAAGTCGCGCCCGCGGTTCACCATCTTTTGGTAGATGGAGTAGTACTGCTTGGGTCGCCCGACCACGTCGCCCTTGATCTTCGCCTGCCGCAAATCAGACTTGACCTCGTCGATCACCTGCTGCACGAAGGCTTCGCGCTCAGGAGTCCTACCCTTGACGAGGCTCTCGATTTCCACATAGATCTTGGGGTACAACACCCCGAACGACAGGTCTTCCAACTCCCACTTAATGGTCTGAATACCCAGACGATGGGCGAGAGGAGCGTAGATCTCCAGGGTCTCCTGCGCCTTGCGCTGTGCCGACTCGGCCGGCACGAAGCCCCAGGTGCGCGCGTTGTGCAGGCGGTCGGCAAGCTTGACGATGAGCACCCGGATATCTTTAGACATCGCCACGATCATCTTGCGGACAGTTTCCGCCTGGGCGCTGTCGCCATACTTGAGCTTGTCGAGCTTGGTCACGCCATCCACCAGCATGGCGATCTCGTCGCCGAACTCCGAGCGCAAGTCGTCGATCGAATACTCGGTGTCCTCCACCGTGTCATGCAGCAGCGCAGCGGCGATCGTCTTGGCCCCGATGCCCAGTTCGGCCAGAATCTGCGCGACGGCGACCGGATGCGTGATGTAGGCCTCGCCGCTCTTGCGCGTCTGACCTCGGTGAGCGCGCTCGGCCGCCTTGTACGCACGCTCGATGAGCGCGATGTCGGCCTTCGGATGCTGCTGACGCACCGTTCGGATGAGTCGCTCGACGCTCCCCGCCGGCTGTGCGCGCGAGAAGATGCGCGGAATCAGTGCGCGCAGAGCGGGGCCCTGCTGCTGCGTGGTCTCGGTCATCCGCGAACCTCCGACGCTGATTCTACGGCGCGCGCCAGGGAGTCAGCGCCACACGACGCGGGTGCGCCAGTCGCCTATCGTACGGCGCCGGATTCCGGCCGAGCGGCCTTCTGGCGGGCGCCCTGCTTCTTGACCTCAGGCTCGTTCTCGCGCAGATGCACGTACAGAGGCGCTGCCAGGAAGATCGAGGAATAGGTTCCCACGAGAGTGCCGATGAACAGGGCGAGCGCGATGTCGCGCAACGTGCCCGCGCCCAGCAGCAGCGAACCGATGAGCAGGATCGCCGCCGTGGGCAGCACCGCCACCACCGAGGTGTTGATGGATCGCACCAGGGTCTGGTTCACAGCCAGATTGACGGACTGCGCGAAGGTGCGCCGTGATTCCGCCCCGTCTTCACTCGTATTCTCGCGCACCTTGTCGAAGACCACGACCGTGTCATAGAGCGAGTATCCGAGAATCGTGAGGAACCCGATCACTGCGGCGGGAGTGATCTCCAGACCGAGCACACCGTACACGCCCGTCGTGATGATGAGGTCGTGGAACAGCGCGGCAATGGCTGCGACGGCCATCTTCCAGGTACGGAAGTAGAGGGCCATCACGATGCTCGCAAAGGTGAGGAAGACCACGAGCGCGATGAGCGCCTGACGCGTGATGTCGGCGCCCCAGGTCGCGCCGATGAAAGACGAAGACACATCCGCGAGGGTGACGCCGTAGGCGTCGCCGAGCGCAGCGCGCACCTCATCGGTCTGGTCCGGCGTCAGCTGCTCGGTCTGCACGCGAACCGAGTCGGTGCCGACGATCGACACGCGGGGGTTCGAGCCGGGCACGATCTCGTCCACGGCGTCGACTGCGATGGCTGTCGCAGCCGCCGTACCCTCGATGGCGGCAGAACTGCCCGTCACCCGGAACTCCGAGCCGCCGCGGAACTCGATACCGAACACGAAGCCGCCGCGTAGCGCGGTAAAGGCGACAGCCAGCACGATGACGACGGCGGCGATCGCGTACCAGAGGGTCCGCTTGCCGACGAAGTCGAACGAGCGGACGCCGGTGTAGAGGTCGTTGCCGACCCGGGTGAGCATGCTCATCGCGCGTCCTTTCCGTCGCCACGGGCTTCCGCGGCCTTGCGCTCAGCGATCGTCTGTCGGCGCTGTGCCTCACGGCTGCTGGTCGCTCGCTTGACGGGCGATACCGAGACCGGCTGCCGGAACTGGGCTCGCCCGCGATACACCGCGCCAAGCGCCTTGGGGTCGAGACCGCTGAGCGGATGCCCGTTGCCGAAGAATTGCGTGCGGCCCAGCAGTTGCAGCATCGGGTGGGTGAAGAGCACCACGACGATGAGGTCGACAATCGTCGTGATGCCCAGGGTGAAGGCGAACCCTCGCACATTACCGACCGCGAGCACGAAGAGCACGACGGCGGCGATGAAGTTGATGACGTCCGAAATCAAGATGGTCCGGAAGGCACGCTTCCAGCCCGCTTGCACCGCACCGTCGAGGCGTCTGCCATCGCGCAACTCGTCGCGAATACGTTCGAAGTACACGATGAAGGAATCCGCGATCACACCGATCGAGATGATGAGACCTGCGACACCGGCGAGTGAGAGGCGGTAGCCCTGCTGATTGGAGAGGTAGGTGATGAGCAGGTACGTGACGATGGAGGCGATCACGAGTGACGCGATGATCACCCCGCCCAACGCTCGATACTGGACGAGCGCGTAGCCGATGACCAGAGCGATACCGATCAGACCCGCGATGATGCCGCTCTGCAACTGCGACAGACCGAGCGTCGCGGTGATGTTCTCGCTGCTCTGCACCTCGAACCCAATGGGCAGCGCTCCAAACTTCAGCTGATCGGCGAGCGTCTGCGAGCTCTCCTGCGTGAAGTTTCCGCTGATCTGAGGCGATCCGTCGGTGATCGCAGCGATCGTGCGCGGAGCACTGATGACGCGGCCGTCGAGCACGATCGCGAACTGGTTGCGGATGTCGGTCAGAGAAACAAGCCGCTCAGTCACCTCTCGGAACTGCGCTGTTCCCTCCTCATTGAAGTCGATGAAAACGCCCCACTCGTTCGAGGTGACGCCCGTCGACGACGCGATGAGGCCCGACCGGGCATCCGCGATCGACTCGCCCTCCACCTCGACCGGACCAAGGATGTACTTGATCGATGAGTCCGCTTCGCAGCTCAGGAGCGGCTCATCGACCGGGGCGACGTTGGCGCCGACAATGTCGAGGCTCGAGCAGTCGAAACCATCGAACTCCTCCTGCAGCTCGTCCGTGATCCATGCAGGATCACTCGCGTCGGTGGGAGTCGGGCTGGCGGAGGGCTCCGCGCCCTCCGTCGCGTCGCCGTCGACAGCAGCATCATCGACAGCGCCATCATCGACGGCGCCATCCTCCTCCGCAGGGTCATCCAGCTGCTGGTTCGAGGCGACGTCGGCGAACAACACGGGTCGGAACTCGAGCTTGGCCGAGCTTTGGATGCGCTCAATCGTCGCTGGGTCGGGCACGCCGGGGATACCCACGACGATGTTCTCCCCACCCTGCGTGTTGATCTCGGCTTCACTGACCCCACCGGCGTCGACACGCTGACGAATGATGGCCACGGCCTGCTCGAGTTGCTCCTGCTCAACCTGCTGACCGGAGGCGAGCTGAGGAGCGAGGATGATCTGAGTTCCACCCTCGAGGTCGAGGGCGAGCTTCGGCGTCCACTGGCCGTTGTTCCACAGAACGCTCGCGCCGTTCGCGGCGATGAGAGCCACGATGATGACGAGCAGCCAGACGAGTGAGCGGATCGCTGTGCGCTCGGGAGTGCTTCGGGCCACCTCAGGTACTCATTTCTTCGGTCAGGTCGGCGGGCATGCCTCAGGGCGCGCAGACCGCGCAGCCGAGTCAGGCCAGGGTCAGTCGGTCGACTTCTGGGGGTCGGCGCTCGACTCGTTCAGGCGCGGTCCCGCCGCCTCGTCATCGACCTCATCGTGCTCGACCTCCGTGTCGTCGACCACTTCGTCCTCGACGACGCGGGCCAGGGTCTGGCGGTGCACGCGCACGGTGCTGCCGGGGCCGGTCTCGAGCACGGCGATGTTGGTTTCGTCGTTGATCTCGACGAGGGTGCCGAATAGGCCAAAGTTGGTCATGACCTCTGCGCCCGGCTGCATCTTCTCCTGCAGCGCCTCCATGTCGGCGCGACGCTTGCGCGAGTTGCGCACCATGAAGAAAATGAGCAGGGCCAGGATGGCCAGCATGACAATGGTCAACGGATCCATGCGGTGGGGTGCCTTTCGGAGAGTTCAGCGGCTCGGTGACGCACTCGACGTCGAAGGGGCAGGCGGATGCTGCGCCGGAGCCTGCCGACCACTATAGGTCATCGAGCACGGTCGGCTCGGGTCGCCGCCCGAGGTGCCGCCAGGCTGTGGCAGTCGCAACCCGGCCGCGCGGAGTGCGGGTGAGCAGACCCGTGCGCACGAGGAAGGGCTCGACCACGGCCTCGATGGTCTCGGCCTCCTCACCGACCGACACGGCGAGCGTCGACAGCCCGACGGGCCCTCCGGAGAACCGATCGACAATCGCGGTGAGCACAGCGCGGTCGAGCCGGTCGAGCCCCTGCTCGTCGACGTCGTAGAGTTCGAGCGCCGATCGGACAGCGGTGCGATCGGCGGGCCCGCCGTGCACGAGCGCGAAGTCACGAACCCGGCGCAGCAGCCGGTTGGCGATGCGCGGTGTTCCGCGCGAGCGACCGGAGATCTCGGTCAACGCATCGTCAGGAATGTCAAAGCGCAGCAGTGCTGCCGCACGTGTGATCACTCGCAGCAGCTCCTCCGGCTCGTAGAACTCCAGGTGAGCGGTGAAGCCAAAGCGGTCGCGCAGAGGGTTCGGCAACAGACCCGACCGCGTGGTCGCTCCCACCAGCGTGAAGGGGGCCAGTTCAAGCGGGATGCTCGTCGCTCCGGCTCCTTTGCCGACCATGATGTCGACGCGGAAGTCCTCCATCGCGAGGTAGAGCATCTCTTCCGCCGATCGCGCCATGCGATGAATCTCGTCGATGAAGAGCACTTCGCCGGGCACCAGTGACGACAGCACGGCCGCCAGGTCGCCCGCGTGCTGGATGGCCGGTCCGCTCGTCATGCGCAACGGCCGCTGCCCTTCATGCGCGACGATCATGGCCAGGGTCGTCTTGCCGAGCCCCGGGGGGCCCGCCAGCAGAATGTGATCGGGACTGCGGTTCTGAATGGTGGCCGCCTCGAGCAGCAACGATAGTTGTCGACGCACCTTCTTTTGGCCCACAAATTCGTCCAAGCTTTGGGGCCGCAGCGCTCCCTCGAAGGCCAGTTCCCCATCCGATTCGGGCTCGGGCCGCACTGATCCGTGCGCACCACTCCCACCGTTCTCGATGCCGTCCGTCATCGCGCCCCTCCCCCTCGCGTGTCTCGAGCAGGCCCGAGCTCGGCGAGGGCTCGGCGCAGCAGCACGGGAAGATCGGGCAGGGGTGACTCGGTCGCGTCTCCGACCACGGCGGTGGCGGCGTCGAGCGCCGTGCGCTCCGGCCACCCCAGGCCGGTGAGCGCAGCGACGAGCGCCGTGCCGGCAGCAGCCTGCGAGGAGTCGGGGTTCGGGGATGCGCCGCCCGCGGGCCGAGGCGTGCTCGGCGACTGCAACTTGCCAGCGAGGGTAACGACGATGAGCTTGGCCGTCTTCGGCCCGATGCCGCTAACGGCGCGGAAGGGGGCATCGTCGCCCTCGGCGATCGCCCGCGCGATCGCGTCGGCGTCCATCGCCCCGAGAACGCCCAGCGCCGACTTCGGCCCCACACCCGAGACGGTGCGCAGCAGCTCGAAGAGCCCGAGCTCGACCTCGTCGGCGAAGCCGAACAGGCTCATGTCGTCCTCGCGCACGACGAGCGCCGTGTGCACGTGCACCGTGTCACCGCAGCGCAAGTCACGTGCGTGCCGCTCCGTCAGGGCAATCGCATAGCCCACGCCGGCGACCTCGAGAACAGCGCGCCCTGTGGCCAGGGCGGAGACGGTTCCTCGAAGACTGGCGATCACGCGTCGAGCCTACGGGCGCGCGCCACCTTCTCCGCGGCGCGCCACGCATCCTGGGCAGGCGTCGATGGCGACGAAGTCGGCGGCCTGGTGTCCGCAGCTGCGGCTCCCCGCCAGCCGTGGCAGATGGCGAGGGCCAAGGCATCGGCGGCGTCCGCGGGCCGGGGTGCGGCATCCAGTCTCAGGATGCGCTGCACCATGGCGGTCACCTGCTTCTTGTCAGCGCCACCGTGCCCGGTGACCGCAGCCTTCACCTCGGTAGGCGTGTGCAGGGTCACGGCGAGGCCCCGCGCCGCCGCGGCGTGCAGCACCACTCCGCTCGCCTGCGCCGTACCCATGACAGTGCGCAGATTGTGCTGAGCGAACACCCGTTCCAGGGCCACCACGTGGGGCTCGTGCTCGTCGAGCAGGGCGGCCAACTCGGTGCCGATCGTGAGCAGTCGCTGCTCGAGGGGCAGCCCGGGTTCCGTACGAATCACGGTGACGGCCACCAGCGTCGCCGTGCGGGTCGCATCGATGTCGACGACGCCCACGCCGCACCGCGTCAGGCCGGGGTCGACGCCGAGCACCCGCTGCGGCACGCGCTACTCGTCGTCGTCGACGTCGAGGGCGGCGCGCACCTCGGGGGTGAGCGCCACGTTCGTATACACGTTCTGCACGTCGTCCAGGTCATCCATCGCGTCGACGAGGCGGAACAGCTTGCGCGCGGTCTCCGCATCAGCCTCGATCTGCACGCTCGCCACGAACTCCGCCTCCGCCGAGTCGTACTCGAGCCCCGCCTCCTGTAACGCGGTGCGCGCCTCGACCAGCTGGGACGGGTCGGTGATGACTTCGAAGCCGCCACCCTGGTCGATGACCTCTTCGGCACCCGCGTCCAGGACAGCGAGGAGGATGTCGTCCTCCGTCACGCCCTCCGCCTTGGTGATCGAGATGACGCCCTTGCGCGTGAAGTTGTACGAGACACTCCCCGGATCGGCCATCGTGCCGCCGTTGCGCGTCATCGCGGTGCGCACCTCGGCGGCGGCCCGGTTTCGGTTATCGGTGAGGCACTCGATGAGCAGAGCAAGGCCACCCGGGCCGTAGCCCTCGTACATGATCGTCTGGTAGTCGATCGTCTCGCCCGTGAGACCCGCGCCGCGCTTGATGGCACGATCGATGTTGTCGTTGGGCACGGAGGTCTTCTTGGCCTTCTGCACCGCGTCGACGAGGGTGGGATTGCCGCTCAGGTCGGCCCCGCCGATCTTGGCCGCGACCTCGATGTTCTTGATGAGCTTGGCGAACGACTTGGCACGGCGCTGGTCGATGATCGCCTTCTTGTGCTTGGTCGTGGCCCACTTGGAATGGCCGGACATCTCACTCCTCGATTGGGACGGGACAACTGCCCCAGTCTACGGGAGGCGCTGCGCGCGGATTCCTGAGCGACGCAACTCGAGAGCCGCGAGCGCGCGGATCGCGTCCGGGTCCTGTGCGCGCCACGCTGCTCCCGGGTCGGGGTGCACGCGCGCGAGTTCCTTCAGTGGCGCTCGCGCCATCGCCCGCACGGCGAGGGTGTCCGCGGTCATTCCCGCCTCGAGCAGGCGCCGCATCGTCATCGAACGACGCACGAAACGACTCCGCGGCCAGATCCAGATGAGAGCGAGGATGAGGAGGGGAAACAGCACGACCGCCCATCCGGCCCCCACGGCGACGAACTCGACGAACTCCTGCTGCCCGCGACCCGCATCGGCGACCGCGGTGCCAGCGGATGCGGCCGCATCGAGCGGCACCCGGATACCCCCTCCGATGAGCGGGACCTCCCCCAGGTTGTCCGCTGCATCGCTGAGACCCGAGCGGATGCCCTCTCCCGCGGATTCGAGATCGCGCCCAAACTGCCCGAGCGCGCGGATCGCCGCGGTCACGGCCAGACCGGTGCTGACGACGATGATGGTGGCGATGACGCCGAGAACGTCGGCAATGATCTGGCGTGTGCGTGCCGCAGCGTACTGGGAGTAGAGCATGAGCCCATCATGGCGGCACTCAGGCCGTCATGGCGACGTGATGCAGAAACCTCCGGTGAAAGCGATTCTCCTGGGCGACCTCGGGGTGGAAAGCGGTGGCGAGGAGCCGCCCGTGCTCCACCGCGACGATGCGCCCGTCGTCGAGGCGCGAGAGGACTTCGACATCGGGGCCGATCTCCTCGACGACCGGGGCGCGAATAAACACGGCGTGCACGGGAGGCTCCCCGAGTGCCGGAATGCTCAGGTCGGTCTCGAAGGAGTCCAGCTGCGTGCCGAAGGCATTGCGCCGCGCGACGATATCGAGGCCGCCGAGAGTCTGCTGACCGGCGATGCCGTCGCGCAGTGTCTCCGCGAGCATGATGAGCCCCGCGCACGTGCCGTACACCGGCATGCCAGCCGCGATGCGCTCGCGCAGCGGCTCGCGCAACCCGAACAGTCGGCTGAGCTTGTCCATGACGCTCGACTCACCGCCGGGAATGACGAGCCCGGCGACCTCATCGAGCTCCGCGGGCCGACGCACCTCGCGCGCATCAGCGCCGAGCGACCAAAGCACCGCGAGGTGCTCACGCACGTCGCCCTGCAGCGCGAAGACCCCGACGGGCAGCTGGCTACCAGCCACGCTCAGCAAGTCGGTGCGGCGCCGGGAGGTCGGCCACATTGATACCCACCATCGCCTCGCCCAACCCGCGCGACGCATCCGCGATCGCGGCCGGGTCGGTATAGGCGGCCGTCGCCTTGACGATCGCTGCGGCCCGCGCTTCCGGGTTGCCCGACTTGAAGATGCCCGAGCCGACGAAGACGCCATCGGCGCCGAGCTGCATCATGAGAGCCGCGTCCGCCGGCGTGGCAACGCCACCGGCAGTGAACAGCACGACCGGCAGGCTGCCCGCGCGCGCGACCTCGGCCACCAGCTCGTAGGGAGCCTGCAGCTCCTTCGCGGCGACGTACCACTCATCGGGCGTCTTCGCCGCGAGTGCGCGAACCTCACCCAGGATGGTACGAATGTGCTTGGTGGCCTCCGAGACATCACCGGTACCGGCCTCGCCCTTGGAGCGGATCATCGCGGCACCCTCAGTGATGCGGCGCAGAGCCTCGCCGAGGTTCGTTGCGCCACACACGAAAGGAACCGTGAACGACCACTTGTCGATGTGGTTGACGTAGTCGGCAGGGCTCAGCACCTCCGACTCATCGATGTAGTCGACGCCGAGGGATTCGAGCACCTGGGCCTCGACGAAGTGACCGATGCGGGCCTTGGCCATGACGGGAATCGAGACGGATGCGCGGATCGCGTCGATGAGATCGGGGTCGCTCATGCGCGCCACGCCGCCCTGCGCGCGGATGTCGGCGGGCACCCGCTCGAGCGCCATGACGGCGACCGCCCCGGCGTCCTCGGCGATGCGCGCCTGCTCGGCAGTCACGACGTCCATGATGACGCCACCCTTGAGCATGTCGGCCAGCCCTCGCTTAACGCGGCTCGTTCCCTGGGTCGTCTCGGTCATTGCGTGTGTGCCCTTTCTGGCGCGATGCTCGTACGATGCCGCGCGAGCGGAATGTGATGCGGGTGTGCGTGGCGGCGTGCGCCAGTCTACCGCCGCGAGTCTGAGGGCCAGGCCTCAGCGATCTCCGCTCGCGTCTCACCGAGCAGGCGAGGAACCGCCTTTGTTCCCGCGACGATGGGGAAGAAGTTTGCGTCCAGCGCCCAGCGGGGAACGATGTGCTGGTGCAGGTGCCCCGCGATTCCGGCCCCCGCGATACGCCCCTGGTTCATCCCCAGGTTGAAGCCGTCGCAGCGGGCGGCCGTGCGCAACACGCGCATGGCCGTCTGAGTGAGGCTGCCGATCTCCGCCACTTCCTCCGCGGAAGCCTCGTCATACTGCGCAATGTGGCGGTAGGGGCACACCAGGAGGTGTCCGCTGTTGTACGGATAGAGGTTCAGGAGCACATACGCGTGTTCACCGCGAGCGACGATAAGCGCCTGCTCATCGGGAAGCTGGGGAGCCTGGCAGAACGGGCACTCATCGTCGTGCGGCTGCTGCCCGTTCTCGATGTAGACCAAGCGGTGCGGAGTCCACAGCCGTTGGAAGGCGTCCGGTATCGCCGCGAAGTCGGCGCTCGACTCAGCGCCGACACCGTCGATACCGTGAGTCTCTGACCCCATCGGCGACTAGAGTCCCTGCGCTCGTCGCGCGATGACGCCGGTGATGCGCTCGATCGCCTCGGCGATGGGCACGCCGTTGATCTGCGTGCCGTCCCGGAACCGGAAGCTCACCGCGCCCTGGGCGCGGTCATCCTCCCCCACGATGAGCAGGTAGGGCACCTTCGCCTTCGTGTGCGTTCGGATCTTCTTCGGCATGCGATCGTCGGAATGGTCGACGTGAGCGCGAACCCCGCGTGCGCGTAGCTCGTCGATGACCTCCTGCAGGTAGTCGCCAAACTCCTCCGCGACCGGAATACCCACCACCTGCTCGGGTGCGAGCCAGGCGGGGAACGCTCCGGCGTAGTGCTCGACCAGAATGGCAAAGAAGCGCTCAATTGACCCGAACAGTGCGCGATGGATCATGATGGGGCGCTGGCGCGAGCCGTCGGCCGCTGTGTACTCAAGGTCGAACCGCTCGGGGAGGTTGAAGTCGAGCTGAATGGTCGACATCTGCCAGGTGCGCCCGATCGCGTCCCGCGCCTGGACCGAGATCTTGGGGCCGTAGAAGGCGGCCCCGCCCGGATCGGGCTGCAGCTCGAGCCCCGACTCCTCCGCGACCTCGCGCAGGGTCTGCGTCGCGGTCTCCCACAATTCGGGGCTGCCGACGAACTTATCGCTGTTCGGGTCACGGGTGGAGAGCTCGAGGTAGAAGTCGTCGAGTCCGTAGTCGCGCAGCAGGCCGAGCACGAACTCGAGAGTTCCCGTGAGCTCGCTCTTGACAAGCTCCGGAGTCGTGTAAATGTGCGCGTCGTCCTGAGTCATGCCGCGCACCCGGGTGAGCCCTTGCAGCGCTCCGCTCTTCTCGTAGCGGTAGACCGAGCCGAACTCGAACATCCTCAGGGGCAGCTCTCGGTAGCTGCGGCCGCGTGAGCGGAAGATCAGGTTGTGGAAGGGGCAGTTCATGGGCTTGAGGTAGTAGTCCTGCCCCTGCCGCGTGATCGCGCCCGACTCGTCGCGCTCCTCGTCGAGGTGCATCGGGGGGAACATTCCGTCGGCGTACCACTGCAGGTGGCCGCTGGTCATGAACAGATTGCTCTTGGTGATGTGCGGCGAGTTAACGAACTCGTAGCCGGCTTCGGTGTGGCGCCGACGAGAGTAGTTCTCCATCTCCATCCGAATCACGCCGCCCTTGGGATGGAACACCGCGAGACCGGAGCCGATCTCTTCCGGGAACGAGAACAGGTCGAGCTCGGCGCCGATCTTGCGGTGGTCGCGTTTAGCCGCTTCCTCGAGCCGGGCCTGGTGCTCGCGCAGGGCATCCTTCGACGGCCAGGCGGTGCCATAGATGCGCTGCAGCTGCGGGTTCTGCTCGCTGCCCCGCCAGTAAGCGGCGGCGACGCGCGTCAGCGCCCAGCCGTTGCCGATCAGGCGGGTGCTGGGCAGGTGAGGCCCCCGACAGAGGTCCTTCCAATAGACCTCGCCTGTCTTGGCGTCGATGTTGTTGTAGATCGTCAGCTCGGCCCCGCCGACCTCGACGCTCTCGCCATCGGCCGAGTCAGCGACGCCGCCCTTGAGACCGATGAGCTCGAGCTTGTAGGGCTCGCTCGCGAGCTCCGTTCGTGCCTCCTCCTCGGTGACGACACGACGGGTGAAGCGCTGACCCTGGCGGATGATGCGCTCCATCGCCTTCTGCAGAGCGCCGAAGTCGTCGACTGTGAAGGGGGTCTCGACGTCGAAGTCGTAGTAGAAACCATCCGTCACCGGGGGGCCGATGCCCAGCTTCGCCTCCGGGTTGAGTGACTGGACCGCTTGTGCGAGCACGTGGGCGGCAGAGTGGCGCAGGATGTCCAAGCCGTCCGGTGAGTCGATCATCACGGGTTGCACTCGATCACCGGGTTGCAGGCGATGAGCGAGATCACGCAGCTCACCGTCCACACGCATCGCCACGATCGCGCGATCGGTGTACAGCCCGAACCCGTCGCCCGGCTCGCTGACGACGGTCTCGACGATCTCTGACACGGTGGTCCTCTCCCTCGGCACTACCGCTCAACCCTATCGGCGGGCTCGGCAGAAGCTGTCGCCGTCGTGCCACCCGTGCCGGCTCTCGAGGGCGGGAATTATCCGAAGATGACGACAGTCGCCTCGGCGATGGAGAGCATTCACTCGCGCACGATGTCGCGGTCTACAGCGGCCGCCCACGCGATGGCGATCTGCAGAACCGCGACGAGGTCGACAAGCGCGTTCGAGAGCGGCCCGCGCACCCCGGGGGTCACCGTGATCGCCAGCACGGTCAGCAGGATGAAGGTCGTTCCGGCGGACCCGGGATGCAGCAGACCGAGCAGAAAGGCCGCGTTGATGAGCGGCGTGACGGCGAGTGGCAGGCAGAGAACTCGTAGGTGTCATGGACGATCACGGCCGGCACGGTGCGACGCAAGCACGACGGATCGGGGGAGGCGCCTCTGCCTTCGGGCACAGCGGATCTCCTCATCGGGGCAGCGATCGCCATCAAGATTGGCTCCACCGTGAAGGCCGGCGGCAATCCTCTTGAGGGCATCCGACTGGAGGATACCCAGCGCGCTCTCGCAGCCGATCTCGGCACCAGTCATCCGGCGGGCGCATGCATCAGAAGTTGACGCGTGAGGTCACAGGCTTTCCCGTGGCCACTTTTCACTGGGCCGAGCGGGGCGTGGCAGACATGACAGGCGGCTGCCGCTATCGCCAACAGTCGACACAGCTTGTGAGCTGCGAGCAGCTGTGCGTCCCGGGTTGGGGTGATGTGCTCGAGGGTCTTGATTCGCACAGTGTTCCCTCGCCGCTGCTAGTTGATCTCGCGTTGGACCCGACGACCCCACCGGCTCGCCTGGATGCGCTGGCGCCCAGGTCAGGACCGTTCCCCATGCAGGTCGCGGTGTGGCTGGGGAAAGCTCTCTCGTCGATCAAGGATGGTTCACGACGGGAGCGCACCGTCGAGTGGGCGCATCTCTATGGCGAACTCACCCACGGATACACAGACCCCCGGAACTTTCGCCGATACCTCATTACTGCCCTCGACGAAGCGGCCACCACCCGCCGGATTCATGGTGACGGCATCGAGACGAACTACTCAGTGGAACCCGTCGCAGGCAGGCGTGGCGGCGGAGCCGTTCTCGTCATCCGTCGAAGTCCACTCCTCAGGCGCCCCGCCAACGAGTGAGAGAAGATAGCCGGTTAGCCCTCGTCGGCACTGGGCTCACGGGGTGCGATCTTTGCCTCGGAGGACGTGCCGGTTCGCGGGTTCCGGCGAAGTATCGGCGACATGCCAAAGCCCTGACCCACGGGGTCCACTAGCGCGAGCCATACGAATGACAGAGGCAACGCCACGCAACTGGACAGGCCGAAGATCTCGATAACGGCAACGGCTACCAGTGCACCGATCACTGCGTACGCAGCTACGAAGAGAACAGTGCGCATAGTCATCGCCTGATGTTTGCAACCAGACAGGCGCCCACACTCGCACTCACGATCTGGACAGCAGAATTGCCATTCACGCGGACTCGCCATGATCCGTCACCCGCTGCTGGAGTACGGCCGCTGGTTCGGTGAAACCGTGGTGGGCGATACTGGGATCGAACCAGTGACCTCTTCCGTGTCAGGGAAGCGCGCTACCGCTGCGCCAATCGCCCGCTGTCAGGGCCGCGGGAGCCCGGTAGGTAGCTGTGAGGTGGCGACGGGATTCGAACCCGTGTATACGGCTTTGCAGGCCGCTGCCTCGCCTCTCGGCCACGCCACCGTGGGTGACTCCCCGCTACCTCAAGGGGTATCACTCGAGCGGATGACGAGATTCGAACTCGCGACCCTCACCTTGGCAAGGTGATGCGCTACCACTGCGCCACATCCGCATTTGAGACCCGTACTTGTGCAGGCCACATCGAAACTCTAGCCCACCCGTTCGACGATGACCAAACCCATCGGCCTGCCGTGTCGCATCGCCGCCGCATGACGGCGTGGCGCTCGCCTTGATATGGCAGGATGGTCTGTCGCGGGCGATTGGCGCAGTTGGTAGCGCGCTTCCTTCACACGGAAGAGGTCATCAGTTCGAGTCTGGTATCGCCCACCACGACAGCATTCTGGCCACCAGCCACCCTGCCGCACCCCCGACGACACCGATGAGGGCTGCCGCAATCACGGCCCCCACCTGGCCGAGCGTGAAGGTGAGGGTTCCCGTCTCGGCGAGCCCGAAGCCATCGGCGAGCAGCGTCGTCACGACACCGCCGACGAGCACCGAGACGAGCACCGCATACGATGCTGCGCGCACGGGGTTCACCCCTCGCGCGAGCGAGCGCGCCGCGGCGCCCACAGCCGCGGCGGTAGCGATGATCGCGGTGGCCGCGAGCGCGACCGGCGACAGGTAGGGCACGCCGGCACCGAGGGCGCCCCAGCCGACCACGGCCCCCGCGATGACTCCCCGGGGCGAGACGCGGTCGAGCGCGATTTTCTCCACGGCGACCCAGGTGAGGCACGCCAGCAGCATGCCGACGACCGCGTTGGCGAGGGTTCGACCGCTGGCATCAGTGATCACCCCTTCCGCACCCAGCAGCCACGCCGAGGCTCCGGCGATGACGAGACCCGCACCCGCCAGTGCGGGTTGCCACGACACCTCGCCGTTCGTCACCTCGGGTTGGCCGTGTCGCACCGGCAGCAGTGTGAGCACGAGCGTGGCTGATGCCACCGCGATGTGCGTCGCCAGCACTCCCCCGTAGTCGACGGCTCCCAGCACCAGTTGCGCGAGCGAGGGGACCCCGTCGAGCACGGCTGATGCGATTGGTAGGAAGACCACGAGCGCCCAGACGACGGCGACGATGCCCCCGGCAACGATGCCGAGCCGCTGAGTGGCGAGGAGCGACATGACACTCGTGACCGCGAGAGCAAGGGCGGCACGGAGGACGAGAGCGGGCGCATCCGTCGTCGGTGTGGTGGCGGCCATTGTGACTCCCGAGGCGAGGGCGGCGAGAGCTCCGGCGACCCCCATCAGAAGGATGCTCCGCCGCGGTGTGCGCGGCCAGGCGAGCCGCACGCCGACGGGCACGAGAAGAACCAGCACCGCGCCGATGAGCTGCAGCACCGGGTCGCCCATGCTCGTGATCCTCACTCTCGACGCCCCGTGACGCGACTCTCCAGCAACGCCAACGGGGCGCTACTCCCGTGTGAGAGTAGCGCCCCGAAAAGAGGTGAGCGTCAGCGTCAGTCGTTGACGATCGCGTAGCCCTCTTCACCGTGCACCACGGTGTCGACGCCAGCGACTTCGTCCTCATTCTTGATGCGGAAGCCGATGGTCTTCTCGATCGCCAGGCCCAGGATGTAGGAGACGACGAACGAGTAGACGAGCATGCCGGCCGCGGCGACGAACTGCACCAGAAGCTGCTCGGCGTTGCCACCGGTGAAGAGTCCGGTGTCGATCGCGAAGAAGCCGAGGTACAGGGTTCCGACCAGACCACCGACGAGGTGGAGACCGACCACGTCGAGCGAGTCATCGAAGCCGAGCTTGAACTTCAGCTCGATCGCGAGCGCGCAGACCACACCGGCAATGACACCGAGCAGGAGTGCCCAGCCCGGCGCGACGTTGGCGCACGCGGGCGTGATCGCCACGAGACCGGCGATGGCTCCCGAGCCGGCTCCCACCGACGTGGCCTTGCCGTCCTTGACCTTCTCCACGATGAGCCATCCGAGGATGGCCGCCGCGGTCGCACCGACCGTGTTGGTCACGATCAGGCCGACGAGCGCCATGTCGTTGAGGAACTCCGCACCGGCGTTGAATCCGAACCAGCCGAACCACAGCAGCGAGGCACCGAGGAGGACGAGCGGCACGTTGTGAGGCTTGTGCGCGCCCTTCTCGAACACGACGCGCTTGCCGAGAACGAGGGCGAGGGCGAGGGCCGCGGCACCGGCGTTGATGTGCACGAGCGTTCCGCCCGCGTAGTCGATCACACCAGGCAGACCCGGGAAGAGGCCGTCCTCCGCTGTCATGTTGATGATCCAGCCGCCACCGAAGACCCAGGCGGCAGCGGGGAAGTAGACGACCGTCGCCCAGAGGCCCGCGAAGATCATCCACGAACCGAACTTTGCGCGGTCCGCGATCGCACCCGAGATGAGCGCAGTCGTGATGATCGCAAAGGTCGCGGCGAAGATCGTGCCAATCAGGCCTTCGTTGTCAGACGTCAGACCCATGAGGCCGAAGTCCGAGAACGGGTTGCCCGCGAAGCCCCAGGTGCTGTCGACGACGGACATGTTGGCGCCGTAGAGGATCCACAGCACGCTGATGAGTCCGAGCGCTCCAAAGCTCATCATCATCATGCTGACGACACTCTTGGCCTTGACCAGTCCGCCGTAGAAGAATGCGACGCCGGGGGTCATCAAGATGACCAGGGCGGTGGCCGTTACGGCCCATGCAAGTTCGCCGGTATCCATGGGATTGCTACCTCTCGTAGTGGAACGTGGGACGTGATCGTGGGGCTACAGGCACCCGCGCGGCAGGGGGTTCGCCGCGATCACGAGCCCAGTGTTCAGTGGAGAGGTTTCAGCATCGGTGTTGCGATGTTTCGCGAATGTTACGCCCGCGGGCTCCCGGTAAACATCACGTTTCGTCGCCCCGGGCATGCTCTTGGTGCTCCGGCAGATTGTGCTGGGCACCGGGGCTGCTGAGCTGGCTATCGACAGCGAGTTCGTCGGGGACCGTCGTCGAGACCGGTCGACTGCCCGTCAGGTACCCCGCGCGCGCGAGCGCGAAGCTCCCGATCGCACTGGTCAGAAACTGCGCGACCACCGCGATCAGGCCCTTGAGCACGTTGAGCATGCTGAAGTCGAGCACCACCACCCCGACGATGATGAGAGAGACACCCAACCCGGCCGCGGTGCCGATGGCACTGGTTCGGGTGTAGAGATCCGGGAGCCTGACCAACCCGATGGCCGCGCTCGCGATGATGATCGCGCCGAGCATCAGCAGCGCGTTGCCGATGACCATAACCACCGTCTCGCCCATCATCGCTCTCGCCCCTGGAGCAGGCGGGCCAGCGACAGGACCGACAAGAAGCCCAGAATGGCGGCGACGAGGATGATGTCGATGATCGCGTCGATCGAGAAGACCAACCCGAACACCGCAACAACGCCGATGAACGCGAAGAAGATGAGATCGCCCGCGACGGCGGAGTCGGCGGGAGTGGGGCCCCTCACAATCCGCACGACCGCCAGCACGACCGCTGCCGCGAGCAGGCTCAGAACGAGGACGGCGATGACATCCGAGATCATGCGGGCTCCTCTCGACGCACTGACAGGGGCGGACGCAGGCGCACCGCGCGCAGAAGACGATTCTGAGCATCGGTGAGTGCCGCACGGAAGCCCTCGGCATCGCTCGCCACGAACATTCCGTGCACGTGAAGCGTGTGATTCTCGCGATCGATCGCGATCACGAGGGTGTCGGGGGTGATGGTGACGAGGGCGACGAAGAGCGTCAGCTCGGCCTCGCTCATGGGCTGCAACGGCGTTCGCACGATACCCGGCGCCGGCTGACGGCCAGGGGTGAGGATGAGGACGCTCACGCGCACGCTCGTGACGATGACCTGCCCCGTGAACCACAGGACGAACAGCAGGGCGCGCACCGGAAGGAGAAGAGGGGCGTTCACGGTGACAACACCGCCTCGACGTAGGAGCTCGTGTCGAGCAGGCCCGCAGCGGCTTGTTCAGACAGCTGGAGCAGGCCCTCGCCCCCGATGCCGAGCCCCACCGTGATCGCGGCGAGAATGAGGGACGGCAGGGAGAGCCGCATCGGGATGCGCGTGCCACGGTGGTCATGGGGATCGTCCTCGGCGGCGGCGGTGGACCTCGGTGCGTCGAGGTGTTCGATCGCGTGCTCAGCCTCCTCGGTGACGGCGCTGTCGTCGACGGGCTCATCGTCGAGCAGACCGTTGCGCACACGGATGCGCGCTTCCGCTGCACGATGCTCGATCTCGGCCGGCCGCTTGCCGTTGAACACCGCCGCCCAGATCTTCATCATCGATAGCAGTGTGAACAGACTGACGGCGAGCGCGACGACGCCGACCGCGATAGCCCCGGCATCCACGGTCGCCAGGATCAGGCTGAGCTTGGCAACGAAGCCGGAGAACGGTGGAAGGCCGGCGAGGGAGAGTGCCGCGATGCCGAAAGCCGCCGTGATGAGTGGCTCTCGCGTGCGGAGGCCCCCGAGATCTTCGAGTCGACTGCTGCCGTAAGTCTGCTCGATCGCTCCCGTGGAGAGGAAGAGCGACGCCTTCACGATCATGTGGTGCAGGAGGTAGAAGATTCCCGCGGTCAGCCCTAGCTGCGTGAACAGCCCCACCCCCACGAGGATGTACCCGATCTGACTGACCATGTGGAACACCAGGATGGAGCGCATCGTCGACTCCCCCATCGCACCGAACACGCCGATGACCATCGTGAGCGAGGTAATGACGAGCGCGACGATGAGCCAGGTCGCGTCGCCCTCGAACACGACAGCGTAGATGCGGTAGATGACGTAAATCGCGACCTTAGTGTGCAGGCCCGAGAAGAGCGCGGTCACAGCCGGGGAGGTGACGGTGTAGGTACGCGCAAGCCAGCCATGCACGGGGAACACCGCCGCTTTCACGGCGATCGCCGCCAGGCAGACGGCGGCGGCGACGGCCGTGGCGGGATCCTCCGCGGCTCCCGCCAGTTCGCCGAGGTTCACAGTGCCCTGCACCGCGTAGATGAGGCCCACGCCAGCCAAGAAAAGCGTTGAGGCCAGAAGGTTGATCGTGACGTAGAGCCTAGATCCGCCCATGTCACCACGACGGCTGAGGATCACGAGCAGTCCGTACGAGGGCAACAGCATGACCTCGATAAACACGAAGAGGTTGAAGAGGTCGGCGGTCAGGAGCGCCCCCGACACCCCTCCGGCGAGGATGAGGACGAAGGAGGTGATGGACGGACTGCGCGCCTCCCCGCTCGCGATCATGTACTGGAAGGAGACGGCGGCCAGGATCACCGTCACCAGCAGCACAAGACTCGAGAACGTATCCGCCACAAAGGGGATGGACACGCCAACCGGCCACACGGCGATCTGATGGGCCAGCACCGTGCCGTCCGCCGTCACCACGACGAGCGTGATCGCGCCCGCGAGCATCGCCAGGAGCGTGCCCATGCCCAGCACGTGGCGCAGAACGTGGTGGCGAGGCACAACCCAGAGCAGTCCTCCCACCAGCAAGGGTGCCCCCACAAACAGGGGTAGCAAGACTTCGACGATCTCCATCACGACGCGCTCTCCCCGTCCGGAGCGCGCGCGACCTCGGGCTCGGTGTCGTCATCGCGCCGACCCACGACGGCGAGCGTCGCCATGACGACTGTGATGGCGAAGGCGATGACGATGGCCGTCAGGACGAAGGCTTGCGGCAGCGCGTCGGCAGCGTTGGAGGTGTCACCGCCGAAGAAGGGGGCGTCACGGCGTGAGACCCCTCCGGCCGCGATGATGAGCAGATTGACCGCGTGGGTGAGCAGCACGAAGCCAAAGATGATGCGGATCATGCCGCGCTGCAGCACGAGGTAGACCCCGGCCGCGGCAAGGAGGCCCACAGTAAGGGCGAGGCTCATCTCGTCATCACCCCCTGATTCTGGCGGCGGACCGACGCGGCACTCTCCCCGTGCCGCTCGCGCACCCCGCCCAGCTCGTTGAGAAGGGCGATGATGATGGCGACGACGGCGAAGTAGACACCGAGGTCGAAGATGAGAGCGCTCGTGAAGCCGTACTCACCGCCCCAGGGCAGCGGGATGTCGAAGCGGACGGGGCGCAGGAAGGAGCCCACGAGGTAGCCGCCGATCCCCGTGATGACGGCGACGACGACGCCCGCAGACAGCAGGCCTCGGTAAGGCCAGCGCACGGGAGCGCGCCGGTCGGAGGGCGCCCCGAGATAGGCGAGAGCGAAGCCGGTTCCGCCGACGAGCGCGGAGATGAAGCCACCGCCCGGCTCGTAGTGACCGCGCAGAAGCAAGTACAGCGACAGCACGATCACGACGGGGGCCGCCCACCGGGCGACAACACGGATCGGCAGGGTGTTGTCGGTGCTCCGCATCAGGGCCGAGCCGGCCCATCGCGACAGATCGGCCGTACGCTCCGCGAGCAGACCCCGCGTGCCGAGCACACCCATGATCACGATGCCGGCAACCGCGACGACGGTGAGCTCGCCGAACGTGTCGAGGGCGCGGTAGTCGACCAGGATCGTATTGACGATGTTCGTTCCGCCGGTGTCGTCGTACGCCTCGTCGAGGTAGTACTGCCCGACTCGTGAGATATCTCGCCGTCCGGTGAACGCGAGCGTGGCGAGCGTCGCGGCGACGCCGACACCGAGCGCTATCGCCGCTGTCGCCAGCTGGCGGGTGCGGGTGACACGGTGGAAGACAGCGGGAAGCCTCCGAAGGATCAGCATGAGCGCGACGACGGTGAGAAGCTCGACGAGCAGTTGCGTGAGACCCACGTCGACGGCACCCAGCGCGAAGAACCAGAGAGCCACGACGAAGCCTGCACCGCCGACGAGAATGAGTGCGACCAGCCGCGACCGCGTCAGCACCGCCGGCACGACGGTCACGACCAGCAGACCGAGCATGAGGGCGTCCGTCCAGGGCTCACCGCTCTCGATCACCGCTCCCGCAGTCGGGCCGACCACCACGGCGGTGACGGCGAGCAGGCCGAGGAGCATCCACGGCGTGCTGAGATGCAGCACCTGTGCGTCGGTGCGGGTCACGTCACCGACGCGCGTGCCGAGAGCGATCGCGCCGCCGCGCACGCGCTCGACAACGTCGATCGCGGTGAAGGGCAGGATGCGCCGCTCGAAGAGGCGGTCGAGCCGACGGCGCTGACTGATGACCACCAGCCCGAGAGCGATGATCGTCAGGGACAGTGCAAGCTCGAGGGTGAACCCCGCAACCAGGGCGAAGGTTGCAGTGTAGGCCTCGCCCGCCGCCGCGCTGCCCGCGGCGCCGATGATCGGGTGCAACCAGACGATGGCGGGGCCGAGCACGAGGCCCAGCAGCGCCGGCAGCAGCGCAGGAACGAGGAATGCCGCACGCGCCTCGTGCACGACGTCGGGCATCCGGTGAGTATCGAGGTCGTCCTCCACGCGCTCCGTGCCCCGATAGTCTGTGAAACCGCCCAGCAGGATGCGACCGGTGTAGGCGAACGTCGCGGTCGAGCCGATCACGGCGGTTGCCGCGAGAAGCGCACCCAGCCACACGGGCCCGCCCGGATCAGCGAACTGCCCGAGCAGGTACTCCTTCGAGATGAATCCGAGCAGGGGGAAAACTCCCGCCATGGAGAGCCCCGCGAGCAGGGTGATGCTGAACGTCACGGGCATGCGACGCCTCAACCCCCGCAACAAGCGGATGTCGCGAGTACCGGCCTGCTGGTCGACGATGCCCACCACCATGAAGAGCGACGACTTGAACAGTGCGTGGGCGAGGGTGTACAGCGCTGCCGTAGCCAGGGCTGAGGGAGTGCCGACGCCAATCAAGGCGACGATGAGGCCGAGTTGGCTCACCGTCGAATACGCCATGATCTCTTTCAGATCGAAATGGCGCAGGGCGAACACCGCGCCCATGACGGCGGTGATCAGGCCGCTGGAGACGAGGATCGACTGCCAGACGATCGTTCCTGCGAGTGCCGGTGAGAACAGCAGGAGCAGATAGATGCCCGCCTTCACCATGGCCGCCGCATGCAGATAGGCGCTCACCGGCGTGGGGGCCACCATCGCATCGGGCAACCACATGTGGAAGGGGAACTGGGCCGATTTCGTCATCGCCGCCAGAGCGACGAGCACGGAGATCGCAGCTGTGAAGCCTGGATCGTTCTGCCAGGCCGGGTCGACGAGAGCCTCGCTCACCACCGTGGTGCCGGTGCGGATGATGATGAGCACGACGGCGAACAGCAGCGCGAGACCGCCCATCGCCGTCACGAGGAGGGTGCGCACCGCCGGCGCGCTCGCACGACGACCGGATCGGTTGATGAGGAAGAAGGAGCACAGCGTCGTAAGCTCCCAGAACACGAAGAGCAGCACCAGGTCGTCGGCGAGCACAAGCCCGGTCATGGCGAAGGCGAACAGCAGCATCCACGCGAAGTAGCCCGTGTGCGCGTGCACTCCGCGGTCCGACATGTACCGCGCCGAATACGCCATCACGAGGGCGCCCACGCCGAGAACGATGATGAGGAAGAGTGCACCGAGCCCGTCCAGTCGCAGACGAAGGGCAACATCGAGCGTCGGGATCCACGGAACGGTCTCGCGCACCACCGCTCCCGGCTCCAGAACCTCCGGTACGCGCAGGGCGACCATCACGGCGAGAAAGCCGAGGCCGACCGTGGCCATCCACCCCGCACCTCGCCCGATCGCGAGGGTAGCGATCATCGTCACGATGACGATCGCCAGGGTCGCCCCGAGAAGCACGGTGAGGCTCATGGCGTCATCACCGGAACAGCGCAGGCGGGCGTCATGGTCTCCTCGGAGGGCGGCGTCGTCGGTCTCACCGCCAGCACGGCGGTGTCACGGCGCGTGTTCAGCACGCTCCGCTCGCCGACCAGGCTTCCCGGCACACCGTTACATAGTCTACTGGCGCACACGCGCCGCACCGCACAGGCAGTCCCCAGATGCCGCTCAGTCGACGGGCCGCATCACATTCATCGAGGTGAGGGCGATCATGCGCGAGGTAGCTCTCAGATACTTCTTCCGGTATCCGCCGGCCAACATGTCCTCCGGGAACACCTCGTCCAGCGGCACTCCTGTGGCGATAATCGGAATCTGCGCGTCGTAGAGCCGGTCGACGAAGGCCACCAGGCGCAGCGCATCGGTCTGCGAGTGCAAGACGTCCACAGCGGTCATGCCGACAGCATCCACCCCGCGGATGAGCCCGATGTACCGGCTCGGATGCACCGTCGCGAGGTGCCCGAGGACGTCACGGAAGGTATCGACGGTAGCCGTGCCCTCGACGGCATCGATGCGCGCGGCGAAGGTAGCGTCGTCGACGCTGACCGCGTGCCCCTCGATGTCGCGCTTGCGGTAGTCCTCCCCGTCGATACGCACCGTGGTGAAACGGTCGGACAGGGCATGAATCTCCCGGAGGAAGTCCTCTGCGGCAAAACGGCCCTCCCCGAGCGCGTGCGGCGGAGTGTTCGACGTCGCCGCAATGCGGGATCCGCCGGCAACGAGTTCGCCGAGGAGGCGCGACATGACCATGGTGTCGCCGGGGTCGTCGAGCTCGAACTCGTCGATGGCGATGAGCGCCGCACCTCGAAAGTGCGCGACCGCCTCGCGGTACCCGAGCGCGCCGACGATCGCCGTGTACTCGATGAAGGTGCCGAAGTAGGTGCGCCCGCGAGTGGCGTGCCAGAGGGCGGCGAGAAGGTGCGTCTTGCCGACGCCGAACCCGCCATCGAGATACACGCCCGGCTTGACAACGGGTGGGGCCTCACGGCGGCGGAAGAAACCGCCGGGCCGCGACGATGACCCGCCCTGCGCGAAGGCGCGCATGATCTCTACGGCTCCGGCCTGGGAGGGGTAACGCTCGTCCGGCACGAAGTTGTCGAAACTCGCGGCAGCGAACTGCGGCGGGGGCACGAGGTGCTCAACGAGTTCGGATGCCGTCATGCCGGGGCGCCGGTCGACGAGGCGCGCGGGGCCGGTCGTCGTCTGCTCCGCGCTCATCGTGCTCACCCTCGTCGAGACCGCACTCCCGCGAACCGCTTCGGGCGACGCCCAGTCGGAGTGCGTAGATTCATCGGTGGGCGGTGGTCTTGAGTTTACCGCCCACGACACCCGAGAGGATCCGATGACCGTTCCCGCCGATCAGGCCGAGAAGTTCCAGAGCTACGCCCACCCCGAGAGGCTCGTCTCAACCGAGTGGCTCGAGGCGAATCTCGAGACACCGGGCCTCGTCATCGTGGAATCCGACGAGGACGTTCTGCTCTACGAGACCGGTCACATTCCGGGCGCCGTCAAGGTTGACTGGCACACAGAGCTCAACGATCCGATCGTGCGCGACTACATCGAAGGCCCCGCCTTCGCCGCGCTCATGAGCGCCAAGGGCATCAATCGAGACTCAACGATCGTCGTCTACGGCGACCAGAGCAACTGGTGGGCAGCCTACGCGCTGTGGGTCTTCACGCTCTTCGGCCACGAGGACGTGCGGCTGCTCGACGGCGGGCGGGACCGCTGGATCGCCGAGGGTCGTGCGCTCACCACCGACGTGCCCACGCCCGCAGCAACCGAGTACCCCGTCGTCGACCGCCACGACGACAGCATCCGCGCCTTCAAAGAGGACGTGCTCGAGCACTTCGGGAAGCCGCTCATCGATGTGCGCTCGCCCGAGGAATACAGCGGTGAGCGCACCCACATGCCCGCGTACCCTGACGAGGGTGCCCTGCGAGGCGGCCATATCCCGTCCGCACGCAGCGTGCCCTGGGCGCGAGCCGCGGCCGACGACGGCACGTTCCGCAGCGCAGACGAACTCTCGACGATCTACCGCGACGACGCCGCGATCGGCGAGGCCGATGACGTCATCGCGTACTGCCGCATCGGCGAACGCTCGAGTCACACCTGGTTCGTGCTCACCCACCTTCTCGGCGTTCCCCGGGTGCGCAACTATGACGGATCGTGGACGGAATGGGGCAGCGCGGTGCGGGTTCCCATCGCGACGGGAGCCGAGCCCGGCGATGCGCCCGGCCGATAGCCTGGCCGCATGAGCACCCCACTGCCGGAGAGTCTTGCCGAGATCCGCGACGACTTTCTCGCACTCGGCGAGAAAGACAGACTGCAGCTTCTGCTGGAGTTCTCGAACGAACTGCCGGAGCTACCGGAGGAGCACCGCGATCGCACCGATCTTTTCGAGCGCGTGGAGGAATGCCAATCCCCCGTCTTCCTCCTCGTCGAGGTGCCCGGTTCTCAGGTCGCCGTGCACGCCACCGCGCCCGCAGAATCACCGACGACCCGCGGTTTTGCCTCGATTCTCGTGCAGGGTCTCAGCGGACTCGACGTTGACGAGGTGCTCGGCGTGCCCGGTGACTTCGCCTTCGATCTGGGCCTGACCGCCGCGGTGAGCCCCTTGCGATTGCGCGGCATGACGGGCATGCTTGCGCGCATCCAGCGACAGGTACGCGAGAAGTCCCGCGCCTGATGCTGCACCGCGCGCTTCCGTCCACCGCCGACGTCGACCCCGACGTCGATCCCGACTCACCCGGCTCTCGCGAAACCCTGCTCGCGTGGTACGCCGTCGAGGCGCAGCAGCACCTGCGGCTCAACCTCGTGACCAGCCTGGACGGTCGCGCCACCGGCCCGGGTGAGACCTCCGACACTCTCACGACGCGAACCGATCGCATGCTGCTGGGAGTGATCCGTCAGGTATCCGACGCCGTTCTGGTCGGTGCGGCCACAGTGCGCGCCGAGTCGCTGCAGAGGCCTCGCCGCACCCCCCTCGTGGTGCTCACCGGCAGCGGTGACCTCACGGGCCACGGCTTCACCCACTCGACGTCGGCCGAGGGTGCCTCACGTGGTCGGATCCTCGTCGTCACCGCACCGTCGGGGGCCCCGCGGGTCGCGGAATCTTTGCGCGACACGCAACACGAGACCATCGTCGTGCACGGCGAGAACGAGCGCCTCGACCTGCGCCGAGTCCTCGAGGCACTGCGCGAACGGGGCCTGCACCGCGTCGTCGCCGAGGGCGGCCCCGAGCTCGCCGCGCAGCTGCTGGACGCCGGGCTTGTCGACGAGCTGTGCCTCACCATGGTGCCCTCGATCGCCGGCACGGGCATCCCTCTCGTGGATGGTGCTCGATCGACCAGGGTCACTCCCACTCAGATCCTGGTTGAGACAGACGGCGTGCTCTACGGCCGGTGGGCGATCACCCGAGACCGGTAATCCAGGTGCGTATGGCGCGATTCCATCGCGCCGAGTCGTAGTTCCACAGCCGCGTGTGCCGCGCCATCACGAAGCGCTCGAGACGCACGATGTCGGGTCGCGCGGCCGCGAGCGCCAGACTGCCCCCGATGGGCACGAAGGTGTCGTCATCGCTGTGCAGGATGAGCGTGGGTGTGCTGAGCTCGTCGGCCCGCTCGACGAGATCGAGTCGATCAAAGTCGATGGCCTCGTCGCGCCCTGTCCAGTGGGCGGTACGCGAATTGCCGAGTACTCCGAGCGCGAGCGACCGGACCGGATCAGGCAGACCCAGCTGCGCCGCCTGAGCGTGCAGCACTCGCACCCAGTCGATGACCGGCGACTCGAGCACGACCGCACGTACGTGCTGGCTCAGCTGTGAGCGCGTGACGAACTGCAGGGTCGTCGCACCCCCCATCGACCAGCCCATGATGACGATGCTGCGCGCGCCGCTGTCGAGAGCGAAGCGCACGGCGGCCTCGACGTCGCGCCACTCGGCGTCGCCGAGCGCATAGCGTCCATCCTCGCTGGCGGGCGCCTCGCCGTCGTTGCGATAGCTGACGAGGAGGCTCGTGTAGCCGAGCTCGCGGAAGACCGGCACCGCCCGCAGAGTCTCCGCACGCGTGACGCCGCGCCCGTGCACCTGGATCACCCACGGGTGTCCCGGCGTCGGCGTCGAGCCGTGCTCGGTCGGTTCCGCGGGCACGAGCCACGCAGGTGCCTCGCCGAGCTCGGTCCGGATGCTCACCTCGCGCCAGGCAACGCCGAGTTCGTCGGGGCCGAGGTAGTACCAGCCGCTCCACCGTCCGGTTCGCGCGCCCGCGAGTTCACCGTGGTGGATGCGTTCCAGTCGACGGGTGACTGAGTGCGGGTCAGCGCGCAGCACGGTGCCGAGCCGCAGGTATCCGGTGTCGTGGGTGAACCACATGCCGTAGCGTCCCGGCACGACGGTCTCCGCCGTGGGCGCGAGAGTGATGGTCCCGGCCGCCGCGTCGACGCTGAGAAGACGCACGTCCTCCTCCCGCACGGTGGGTGGCGTCACGACCCTGCGGGCTACGGCGACCGCGAGGCCGATCGCGCTCACGCCGGTCGCCATGAGTCCGGCAGCGACGACCGCGAGAGAGGCCTGGGCGAGGCGTGTCCGTACCCCGGTCACGGTGCGAACACCCCGACATCACCCTCGCGCTCGACCGCCGGGCCAGTGCAGGCCCTCACTGCGCGGCGGGGAAGAACGGCGAGTCTCACGAGCTCAACGTAGCAAGAGCGCCTAGTCTGCACACGTGCCCTCCGCCTCGACCTCCGTGCCGACGCCGGCGTCGGTGTTTGACTCGCTCGTGGCGTCGATCGACCGCTCCGCACTGCGCAGCGAGCTGGATGTTCGCGACATCCCTGCCCCGAGCGGCCTCGCTCCGTTCTCGATCGCGCTGGCTGCGGACGTGAATCCGGCGCGACACGATGACGATGCCGACCTGGGCACGGGGCGCATCGTCATCCTGTACGACCCCGACGAGCCGGAGGGCTGGGGAGGTGCCGTGCGCATCGTGTGCTTCGCGCAGGCTCCCCTCGAGACAGAGATCGGCCTCGATCCGTTCGTCGCCGATGTCGCATGGTCGTGGCTCGTAGACGCGCTCGAGGCACGCCGTGCCACGTACACGGCGATCAGTGGAACCGCCACCAAGGTGCTCTCGACCGGGTACGGCGAGCTCGCCTCGCAGGGCAGTGGCGCCCAACTGGAGCTGCGCGCGAGCTGGAGCCCACTCGACCAGGATCTTCGCCCTCACGTCGAAGGTTGGGCAGAACTGCTCTGCATGGTCGCGGGCTACCCTCCCGCTCCCGAGGGCGTGGCGGTGCTGCCACCGCGACGAGGATCGCGTGGCTGAGGACCCGCCGACGGGCGATACCCCCCGCGAGACACCGCCGCTCCCCCGTGCAGAGCCTGCCCGCACCCCGCGAGTCATCGACACGCGCGAGGAGTACGAGAGCGCTGTCGAGCAGTTGAGCCGCGCATCCGGACCGGTCGCCGTCGACGCGGAGCGCGCGAGCGGGTTCCGCTATTCGCAACGCGCCTACCTCATCCAGGTGTTTCGCCGGGGAACCGACGTGATGCTCTTCGATCCGCCCGCGATCGGCTCCTTCACCGCGCTGCAGCAGGCGATCGGCCGCGAGGAATGGGTGCTGCACGCCGCGAGTCAGGATCTCCCGTGCTTGCGTGAGCTCGGCCTCGACCCCCAGGAGATTTTCGACACCGAACTGGGCGCACGACTGGCCGGCTACCCCCGCGTCGGCCTCGGCGCGATTGTGGAGGAGACCCTGGGGCTGCACCTCGCGAAAGAGCACTCCGCCGCGGACTGGTCGACGCGGCCACTGCCCGCCTCCTGGCTCACCTATGCCGCGCTCGACGTCGAGCTTCTGCTCGATGTCAGGGATGCGATCGAAACGCGCCTTGCGGAGCAGGGAAAGATGGTGCTCGCCCAGGAGGAGTTCTCGGCGGTGCTCGCCCGCGAGGCCCCCGAGCCTCGCGCCGAGCCCTGGCGACGACTCTCGGGTCTGCACTCAGTGCGGGGGCAGCGCGCCCTCGCCATCGCGCGGGAACTCTGGAGCGCTCGGGATGAGCTCGCGCGGGAGGTCGACACCGCTGCCGGCCGCCTGTTACCGGACTCGTCGATCGTCACCGCCGCCCGGGCCAGGCTCGCCTCTCAGAATGATCTCGCAACGCTGTCCGGTTTCCACGGGCGCGCAAGCCGGTCTCAGATCGACCGCTGGTGGGCCGCCATCCAGGCGGGGCACACCACAGACGATCTGCCCGCTCTGCGCGTCAAGGACGACTCCCTGCCACCGCCGCGCGCGTGGAGCGATCGAAACCCCGAAGCGGATGCTCGGCTCAAAGCCGCGCGACCCGCGCTCTCGGCGCTCGCCGAGGAGTGGGATCTGCCGCTCGAGAACCTGCTCACCCCCGACCATCTCCGGCGGCTGGCGTGGTCGCCGCCGGCCGAGGAGGGCGCCGCCGCGATCGCCGAGCGACTCGCTGAACTCGGGGCTCGCCCCTGGCAGATTGACGCGACTGCACAGCCGATCGCCGATGCCTTTGTCGATGCCCACCAATCGCTCGCCAAGCCTCCGACGGACGATTCGTAGGAACACGCAGGCGATGTGAGCCCGCCCAGCCGCCCTCCCTAGGCTGACGGGAGACAACCGCACATGCACCATCACTGCACTGGGAGGCACCGTGGCCGAGCGAGCCGACGTCGTATTTGTGGACGGGGTTCGAACCCCGTTCGGTCGAGCAGGCGAGAAGGGGATGTACTGGGGCACCCGCGCCGACGACCTCATCGTCAAGGCGATGATCGGGCTTCTCGAGCGCAACCCCTCCCTGCCGAAAGAGCGAGTGGACGAGGTCGCCATCGCCGCTACCACGCAGCAGGGCGATCAGGGTCTCACCCTCGGGCGCACCGCGGCGATCCTCGCGGGACTGCCGCTGAGCGTCCCCGGGTTCGCCATTGACCGCATGTGCGCCGGCGCCATGACCTCCGTCACGACGACGGCGGGAGGCATCGCCTTCGGCGCCTACGACGTGGCCATCGCGGGCGGCGTCGAGCACATGGGTCGCCACCCCATGGGGTTCAACGCCGACCCCAACCCTCGGTTCCTGGCCGAAAAGCTGGTGAGCCCGGATGCGCTCAACATGGGCATCACCGCCGAGCGACTCCACGACCGTTTTCCCGCTCTCACGAAGGAACGCGCGGATCGTTTCGGCATGCGCAGCCAGCAGAAGGTGGCCGCAGCCTACGAGGCCGGCAAGATTCAGCCGGACCTGATCCCGGTCGCCCTCCGTAGTGAGAGCGGCTATGGGCTCGCCACGACCGACGAGGGCCTGCGCCCGGAGACGACGATGGAGGGCCTCGCGGGGCTCAAAACACCGTTCCGACCGCACGGTCGCGTGACCGCCGGCAACGCGTCACCGCTCACTGACGGCGCCACGGTGAGTCTGCTGGCGAGCTCGACCGCGGCCAAGGAGCTCGGTCTGACTACGAAGATGCGTCTGGTGAGCTTCGCCTTCGCGGGTGTCGCTCCCGAAGTGATGGGCATCGGTCCAATCCCCTCGACGGAGAAAGCCCTCGCCAAGGCTGGCCTCACGATCGACGACATCGGGCTGTTTGAGCTCAATGAAGCGTTCGCCGTGCAGGTGCTCAGCCTCCTCGACCACTTCGGCATCGACGACGACGACGCGCGGGTCAACCCGTGGGGCGGAGCAATCGCTCTCGGGCACCCGCTCGCGAGCTCGGGAGTCCGACTCATGATCCAACTTGCCCGGCACTTCGAAGAGCGCCCTGACGTGCGCTACGGCCTCACCGCCATGTGCGTCGGGCTCGGCCAGGGTGGCAGCGTCATCTGGGAAAATCCGCACTACACCGGAAAGAAGAAGTAATCGTGGCCGTGAGCGCAACCAGTCAGTATTCCGCCGACCAGTTCTCCGAGCTCGTCTCTCTCAGTGGCGACGAGGTCATCACGCACTCCTACGTGCGCGATGTCGCCCTGCCCAGCGGCAGGACACTCGCGCTGGTCACCCTCGATAACGGACGCGATCACACCCGCCCGAGCACGCTGGGGCCGCAGGGTCTGCTCGAGCTCGCGCGCGTGCTCGACGAACAAGCGTCGCGCGGCGCAGCGGGCGAGATCCACGGGCTCGCCATCACGGGAAAGCCCTTCATCCTCGCCGCCGGCGCCGACCTGTCGAAGGTGGGCGACATCCCGAACCACGAGGCCGGTCGCCAGATGGCACAGCTGGGTCACTATGCGCTCGGCAAGCTCGGTGAGTTGGGCATCCCCTCGTTCTGCTTCATCAACGGGCTGGCACTCGGTGGCGGCGTCGAGATCGCCCTCAACGCCGACTACCGCACCCTGGATTCCAGCGCCGCAGCCCTCGCTCTGCCCGAGGTGTTCCTCGGCATCATTCCCGGCTGGGGTGGCGCATGGCTGCTGCCCAACCTCATCGGCATCGAGAACGCGCTCAAGGTCGTCGTCGAGAACCCGCTCAAGAACAACCGGACCCTCAAGCCTGCTGACGCGCTCGAGCTGGGCATGGCCGACGTCATGTTCGGCCCCGCAACGTTCCTCGAAGACTCTTTGCGCTGGGCCGAGGGCGTGATCGGCGGCAGCACCAAGGTCACGCGACCGCACGCGCCCGGCAAGATCGAGCGCGCGGTCAAGTGGGATGCCGCGATCAGCATTGCGCGGGGCATGCTCGAGAAGCGCATCGGCACCGTCGCGACGTCACCGTACGTCGCCCTCGACCTGCTCAAGGCCGCGAAGAACACCGACAAGGCGACCGGTTTCGCCGCGGAGGACGAGGCGCTCGCCAACCTCGTCTCTGGCGACCAGTTCCGTGCCTCCATCTACGCCTTCAACCTCGTGCAAAAGCGAGCCAAGAAGCCCGCGGGCGCGCCCGACAAGGACCTCGCGAAGCCCGTCACGAAGGTCGGTGTGCTCGGTGCGGGTCTCATGGCCAGCCAGTTCGCTCTGCTCTTCGTTCGTCGTCTGCAGGTTCCCGTGATCATCACTGATCTCGATCAGGAGCGCGTCGACAAGGGCCTGGAGTACATTCGCAGCGAGATCGCGAAGCTGGAAGAAAAGGGCCGCATCGACGCCGACGAGGCGAACCGACTGCGCGCTCTGGTGACCGGCACGGTCGACAAGCAAGACTTCGCCCAGTGCGACTGGGTGATTGAGGCCGTGTTCGAGGAACTGACGATCAAGCAGGATCTGTTCGAGGAGATCGAGGGCATCGTCTCCCCCGAGGCCATCCTGGCGACCAACACGTCCTCTCTGTCGGTCGAGCGCATCGGCGACAAGCTGACGCACCCCGAGCGTCTCGTCGGCTTCCACTTCTTCAACCCGGTCGCGGTCATGCCGCTCATCGAGGTCGTGAACACTCCGCGCACCGACCAGCAGAGCCTGGCGACCGCCATGGCGACAGCCGCGAAACTGCGCAAGAACGCCGTCATCACCGCGGATACGCCCGGATTCGTCGTCAACCGCATTCTCGCCAAGCTTCTCGGCGAAGCCATGCACGCCGTCGAGATCGGCACCCCATTCGAGACGGTCGTGGAGGCTCAGCGCCACTTCGGCCTGCCGATGGATCCGTTCGTGCTCCTCGACCTCGTCGGCCTCAAGGTCGGCGCGCACGTTCTCGACACCCACCACACGGCCTTCCCCGATCGCTTCTTCGAGTCGACGGCGCTGCACGAGCTCGCCGAGGCCGGTGTGCTGCTGGAAAAAGACGGGAAGGGCAACGCGAAGGGCATCGACAAGAAGGCCATCGCGATCGTGGCGAAGCATCGCCCCGAGGATGCTCAGCCGTGGACAGTCGAGGAACTCACACGTCGACTCGAAGAGGGCCTCGCGCACGAAATCCATCTCATGCTCGAGGACGGCGTTGTGGCGGCACCGGAAGACATCGACCTGTGCATGATTCTCGGCGCCGGCTGGCCGTTCCAGATGGGCGGCATCACGCCATTCCTCGATCGCGAGGGGGCCTCTGAGCGGGCGTTCGGCGACACCTTCCACCACCCGCCCATCAGGGGCGTGCGTTAGCGCGAGCGCTCGTCCTGGTCGACCGTGATCGAGGCGTCGTCGGGCAGCGGCCGCGCCACGGGAATGCGCGTGCCGAGAACCTGGGCGACCAGATCTCGCGCGATCGCCTGAGAACTGAGGCCGACCCGTTCGAGGATCTCGTCGCGTGAGGCGTGCTCGAGGAACTCGTCGGGAAGCCCCAGCTCGTCGACCGCCGTGTCGACGCCGGCTGCGCGGAGCTCCTGCCGGATGCGGGTGCCGATGCCCCCGACACGAATGCCGTCTTCGATACTCACCACGATGCGGTGCTGACGAGCGAACTCGATGATGCTCGGGGCCACGGGCACGACCCAGCGCGGGTCGACGACGGTCGCACCGATCCCCTGATCAGCGAGGCGCTCCGCAACCTCGAGGCCCATCTTCGCCATTGGCCCGACCGTGACGATGAGAACATCCTTATGTGAGGCCTCGCGGAGCACATCGACGCCGTCGTCCGTGCGACGCACGGCCTCGAGCTCGGCACCCACAGAACCCTTGGAGAAGCGCACGACAGTAGGGGCATCGTCGATGGCGACCGCCTCGGCGAGCTCCTCACGCAACCGCTCCGCGTCGCGGGGGGCCGCCAGTCGAATGTTGGGGACGACCTGAAGGATGGCGAGATCCCACATGCCGTGATGACTCGCACCATCAGGGCCCGTGACACCTGCTCGGTCGAGGACGAAGGTCACGCCGGCGCGATGGAGTGCGACATCCATGAGCACCTGGTCGAACGCGCGAGTGATGAAGGTCGCGTACAGGGCCACGACGGGGTGCATGCCACCGTAGGCGAGACCCGCCGCCGAGGTCACAGCGTGCTGCTCGGCGATGCCCACGTCGATGATCCGATCGGGGTGCTTCTCGGCGAGCTTGTGAAGGCCGGTGGGTCGGAGCATCGCCGCCGTGATGCCCACGATGCGCCGGTCGCGATCGGCCAGCTCGACGATCTCGTCGGCGAACACGGAGGTCCACGAAGGGCGGCTCGACGACTCGACCGGCTCCCCGGTCTCCGGGTCGATCTGACCGACCGCGTGGAACTGGTCGGCCACGTCAGCCAGGGCGGGCTGATACCCCTTGCCCTTCTGCGTGATCGCATGCACGATGACGGGAGCCTCGTACTCCTTGGCCTGCCGGAGCGCGCGCTCCATGTCGGCCAGGTCGTGGCCGTCGACGGGGCCGATGTACTTGATGTCGAGATTGCTGTACAGCGACTCGTTGTTGCTCACACGAGAGAGAAAGCCGTGCAGGCCGCCGCGCACTCCGCGATAGACAGCGCGGCCCGGAGCGCCGAGGTAGCCGAAGGCTCGCTCGGTGCCGCGGCGGAACCGATAGTAGGAGCGCCGGGTGCGCACCGTCGAGAGGAACCGCGCCATCCCGCCGATGGTCGGCGCGTAAGAGCGCCCGTTGTCGTTGACGACGATGACCAGATTGCGGATGTTGTCATCGGAGATGTTGTTCAGCGCTTCCCACGTCATGCCGCCCGTGAGCGCTCCGTCGCCCACGACGGCCACGACGTGGCGGTCGCCCTGCCCCGTCATGGTGAAGGCGCGCGAGATCCCGTCCGCCCAACTCAACGAGCTCGACGCGTGAGAGCTCTCGACGATGTCGTGCTCCGACTCTCCCCGCTGCGGGTAGCCGGCGATGCCGTCCTTCATGCGCAGGCGGGTGAAGTCCTGACGCCCGGTCAGAAGCTTGTGCACGTACGACTGGTGACCGGTGTCCCAGACGATCGCGTCACGCGGGGAATCGAACACCCGGTGGATGCCGAGCGTCAGTTCCACGACACCGAGGTTCGGCCCCAGGTGACCACCCGTCTTGGAGATCTCCGCCACGAGGAAACGACGGATCTCGCCCGCGAGCTCGACGAGCTCGACGGGGGTCAGACGGTCAAGATCGCGGGGGCCGTGAACGGTCTCGAGTAGTGCCATTGGCTTACTCTACGCGAGCACGGTGGAGCTATGGCTGAAGGCCCGGTGGGCCTTCAGCGCGACCGAAGCGCCGTCGCGCGGCGACGCTCGACGGCTTCTCCTCGCGCGGGCACTAGACCAGCGATCGCAGCACGTACTGGAGGATGCCGCCGTTGCGGTAGTAGTCCGCCTCCCCCGGCGTGTCGATGCGCACCACGGCGTCGAACTCGACGACCTGCTTGCCGACCGCCGAGTGCTCACTCGGCGTCGCCGTCACGCGCACCGTGGCGGGCGTGCGACCCTCGTTCAGCTCCTCGATGCCCGAGATCGAGACGATCTCGGTGCCGTCGAGACCCAGAGACTCGGCCGTGGACCCCGCCGGGAACTGCAGCGGAATGACGCCCATGCCGATGAGATTCGAGCGGTGAATGCGCTCGAAGCTCTCCGCGATCACGGCGCGCACACCGAGCAGGCTCGTGCCCTTCGCGGCCCAGTCGCGGCTCGAGCCGGAGCCGTACTCTTTGCCCGCGAAGATTACGAGGGGAACCGATGCCGCCTGGTAGTTCTCACTCGCGTCGTAGATGAACGCCTGCGGAGCATCCGGCTGCGTGAAGTCTCTCGTAAACCCACCCTCGACACCGTCGAGAAGCTGATTGCGCAGTCGGATGTTGGCGAAGGTTCCGCGGATCATGACCTCGTGGTTGCCGCGGCGCGAGCCGTAGGAGTTGAAGTCTTTGCGGTCGACACCGTGCTCGGTGAGGTAGCGGCCCGCAGGCGAGTCAGCCTTGATGGAGCCCGCCGGGCTGATGTGGTCTGTCGTGACCGAGTCGCCGAGCTTCGCGAGCACGCGAGCGCCCTCGATATTGGTCACCGGCGTCGTCTCGAAGGTCATGCCGTCGAAGTACGGAGGCTTGCGCACGTACGTCGACTCGGCATCCCAGTCGAAGGTCGCGCCATCCGGCGTGGGAAGCGAGCGCCAGCGCTCATCCCCCTCGAACACCGAAGCGTACTGGTGCGTGAACATCGCCGTGTCGATCGACGAGTCGATCGTCGACTGCACCTCGGAGGCCTCGGGCCAGATGTCGCGCAGGTAGACGTCGTTGCCCTCCTGATCGGTGCCGAGCGCGTCGTTCTCGAAGTCGAAGTTCATCGACCCGGCGAGAGCGTAGGCGATCACGAGCGGCGGGCTCGCCAGGTAGTTCATCTTCACGTCGGGATTGATGCGCCCCTCGAAGTTCCTATTGCCCGAGAGCACCGCCGTGACCGCGAGATCCTTTTCGGCGATCGCCGCCGAGATCTCCTCGGCGAGCGGGCCCGAGTTGCCGATACACGTCGTGCAGCCGTACCCGACCGTGTAGAACCCGAGCGCCTCGAGGTCGTCCGTCAGGCCGGCCTTCGCGTAGTAGTCGGTGACGACCTTGGAGCCCGGCGCGAGCGTCGTCTTCACCCACGGCTTGGCCTTGAGGCCCTTGCGAGCGGCGTTGCGGGCCAGAAGACCGGCAGCCAGCATGACCGAGGGGTTCGAGGTGTTGGTGCACGAGGTGATCGCCGCGATGGTCACCGCACCGTGATCGAGAGTGAACTCCTCGCCGGCGACCGTGACGTCAACGGGGTTCGAGATCGACCGAGGGGCGTGCGAGCGTTGACGGTGGGTGACCTCGCGGGCGGCATCCTCGTCGTCGGGGGTGAAGCCCAACGGATCAGATGCCGGGAAGGTGCCCTCGACGGCGGCGTCGACGCCCGTGTGCGCGGTCGTCGTGTATTCGCCCAGCACGGTTTCGAAGGCGTTCTGGGCGTTGGTGAGCTCGATGCGGTCCTGCGGGCGCTTGGGGCCGGCGATCGAGGGCACGACGGTGCTCAGGTCAAGCTCGATGTACTCACTGAAGCTCGGCTCGATGCTCGGGTCGTGCCAGAGCGTCTGCAGCCGCGAGTAGGCCTCCACGAGCGCGACCTGGCTCTCGCTGCGACCGGTGAGCCGCAAGTAGTCGAGTGTCACCTCGTCGATGGGGAACATGGCCGCTGTCGAGCCGAATTCGGGGCTCATGTTGCCGATCGTCGCACGGTTGGCGAGGGGCACCTGGGCGACGCCATCGCCGTAGAACTCGACGAACTTGCCAACGACGCCGTGCTTGCGGAGCATCTCGGTGATGGTGAGAACCACGTCGGTCGCCGTGACGCCGGTCGGAATCGTACCGGTGAGCTTGAAGCCGACGACCTTGGGGATGAGCATCGATACGGGCTGACCGAGCATGGCCGCCTCGGCCTCGATGCCGCCCACACCCCAGCCCAGCACGCCGAGGCCATTGACCATCGTGGTGTGCGAGTCGGTGCCGACACAGGTGTCGGGGTAGGCGCGCAGCACGCCATCCACCTCCCGCGTGTAGGTGACCTTGGCGAGGTGCTCGATGTTCACCTGGTGCACGATGCCGGTTCCGGGGGGAACGACCTTGAAGTCATCGAAGGCGGTCTGGCCCCAGCGCAGGAACTGGTAGCGCTCACCGTTGCGCTCGTACTCGATCTCGACGTTGCGCTCCAGGGCATCCTCGGTGCCGAACAGATCGGCGATCACGGAGTGGTCGATGACGAGCTCGGCGGGGGCGAGCGGGTTGATCTTGTGCGGGTCTCCGCCCAGCTCGGCCACGGCTTCGCGCATGGTGGCGAGGTCGACGATGCAGGGAACGCCCGTGAAGTCCTGCATCACGACGCGTGCGGGCGTGAACTGAATCTCGGTGTCGGGCTCGGCCGTGGGCTGCCATGCGCCCAGCGCCCTGATCTGCTCTCTCGTGACGTTCTTGCCGTCCTCGGTGCGCAGCAGGTTCTCGAGGAGCACCTTGAGACTGAACGGCAGCTTCTCGTAACCGGGCACCGCGTCGATCCGGAAGACCTGGTACTCGGTACCGGCCACCTCGAGGCTGTCGAGAGAGTTGAAGCTGTTCACTGCAGACACGTCGGGTCTCCTCACACACACGTTGGGGACGTCGATCCATTACGGCCGCGCCCACTACGCCGACAGCCTAGCCGCCGAGGGTTCGGGCGACATTTATCTTGACGTCAAGATAAATACCGTATCACTCCGCCGGTGTCTCCTGCGCATGACGCGCGTACACCGCCCTCACCATCAGCCACGTGACCCACAGCACGGAGGCGTAGAGCGGCAGACCCATGAGCAATTTCGTCGCGGCAAGCGCGGCGGCCTGCTCAGCCAGATACAGCGGCACCTGCACTCCGAGTCGCAACACGAACATGCCCACCCAGAGCCATGTCGCCACCGTCAGCACCGTGCGCTTGGCGGGATCCGCCCGCCACTGGGCATCGCCGGTCAGCAGCGCCGTGATGACACCGACCAGCGGACGGCGCATCAGCAGGCTCACGACAAGAGCGACGAGCCACACGCCGTTGATCACGAAGCCGAGCAAGAAGTTCTCCTCCGCGCGCCCCGTCCACAGCGCGAGGCCCGCCGACAGTCCGATGCCGATCAGCCCGATGACGGCGGGCATGATCGGAGAGCGCATGACCGCGCGCACCAGGACGAAGACGACCGCGATGGCCAGCGGTATCAGCACGGACGGGGCGACCTGCGCCGTGATCGTGAAGACGATGAGAAAAAGGAACCCTGGCAGAAGGGATTCGATGAGACCGCGCACTCCGCCAACGGCGCCCCAGAGAGCCTGCGCGGTCGGCCGCTCCCCCGGCTCCACCCGCGCGAAGCCGGAGCGGCGCGCTGCCTCAGCGAGCGCGAGCCGGACATCCGGTTCGTCCGGCGGGCCGGAGCCCTCCGAGGACTCGTCTCGCGAGCCTGCGGGGCGCTCGGTCGTCACGAGCCGACGGCCGGGGCCGATCCGTCGGCCGCTCCGGGGGCGCCCGACGCCACGGATGAGCCAGACGCGGTCGCGGCGCCCGGAGGAACCTGGAGCGGAATCAGATCACGAGGAGGCATGGGAGTCGTGCCCCGCACGACAACGATGCTGCGAAAGACATCGTCGATGGCTTCTGCCGCGTTCTGCTCGAGGGCGCCCTTGCCGGCCACGACGCCCCGCAAGAACCAGCGCGGGCCGTCCACCCCGATGAAGCGGGCCACGCGCGTGGTGCCGCTCTGCTCGCCCGCAACCGGGATGCGCGCGACGAGTTCAGGACCGAAACTACCGCTTTGCTCGGTGACCTCCCCGCCCTGAGAACGAATCTGCTCGGTGATCTGGGCTCGGATCTCGTGCCAGAGCCCACTCGAACGAGGAGCCGCGAAGGGCTGAACCTGCAGGGTCGAGCCCGCGTAGTCGATGCTGACGGCGACGACGCGCTTGCTCGACTCGTCGACCTCGAGCCGCAACTGCAGATCGGTGCGCGGTACGAGCTTGACCCCGCCCAGATCGACGTACGGTCGAACGGCGTTCGCCTCGCTCTCGTCGAGGGGGCCCGCCTCCGCACGATCCTCCGGCGCAGATTTCGCGTCGTCGGGCAGCGGGCCATCAGCCAGTAGAGGGTCGGTCACGCGGGTGCTCCTTCAGTCGACTCCGGCCCCCTACCGTAGCCGGTCGATCCGAACCCCCGCTCACCACGATGAGAGCCTGGAAGGGTCTCCACCGGAACGAAGCGCGCACGCGCCACGGGCCACACGATCAGCTGGGCGATCCGGTCGCCCACAGCGATCTCGTAGCTGTTCTCCAGGTCGGTGTTGAGCAGTGTGACCCGCACCTCTCCCCGGTAGCCCGCATCGACGGTTCCCGGCGAGTTCACGATTGTGATGCCGTGCCGAGCGGCGAGGCCGCTGCGCGGCACGACGAAGCCCGCGTAGCCGTCGGGCAGGGCGACGGCAGTTCCCGTACCGACCGTCGCCCGCTGCCCGGGCGCCAGCACGGTCGCTTCGGCGGCGATAAGGTCGGCCCCGGCATCACCGGGATGCGCGTACTCGGGAAGGTGGTCTCCGGTCAGCAGCACATCCACGGCGTCAGGCACGCGGTCAGGCTAGTGCATGGTCGAATAGGATCATGTCCGACTTTCGAGAGCGCCTGCGCCCCTCCGCCTGGCTCCATGTCATCGCCCTGCTCGCCGTGCCCGCGAGCATGCTCATGCTCGCTCCCGTGAGCGTCCTGGTCGGCACCGTGGTCGGTCTCGTGCTGAGCGGTGGGCTCATCGCGCTGTTCTGGGGGCTCGCTCCCGTCATCGAGGTCACCGAGGGTTCCCTGCGAGCGGGGCGTGCGCGCATCCCCCTCACCCTGCTGGGAACCGTTGACCCCCTCGCGCGTGAAGACGCGCGGCACGCGCGGGGCCCGGGCCTGGATGCTCGTGCCTGGCTTCTTGTGCGCGGCGACATCGACTCGGTGGTGCGCATCGAGGTTGTCGACAAGGACGACCCCGCACCCTATTGGCTGGTATCGACGCGGCGGCCGGAGGAGCTCGCGCTCGCGATCACGTCAGCGCGTGCGGCGGCGGGAGCTTAGGCGCACTCTCGGCAGATCGCGCCGAGTTTTTCCTGGTGGTCGAGCTGGGATCGGTGCTTGACGAGGAAGCAGCTCACGCACGTGAACTCGTCAGCCTGCGGGGGCAACACGACGACGTCGAGATCGAGGTCGGCGAGATCCTGCCCGGAAAGCTCGAAGCCGGGGTTGTCCGCATCGTCGGCGTCCACGACGCCCGACATCTTGTCGGGCACGCGTTCCTGCAAGGCCTGGATCGAGTCGGTCTCCTCGTCCGTCTTGCGGGGGGCGTCGTAGTCGGTTGCCATGCCAGTCCACTTCTCGTCGGTGCTCATGCGCCGCGTTCGGCGCGCACAGTTTGCAGGAACACCGCTCGAAACGCAAACTGCGCGCTCGTGACCGCGATCCTCGCCGTGTGTGGGCCCAAAACGCGCGGCGCGCCCGCTCTATTCCCACCCGGAGCGGTATGCGCGTGCGATGCTGGGCGCATTCGCGGCACGACAGGAGGGCCTGCGCATGGACGAACTCACGGTGGTCGGCGTCGAAGATGGCGCCCTCGTCGTAGTCTCCGATGCAGGGGATCGCTACCGCATTGCCCTCACGGAGGCGCTGTACTCGGCTCTGCGGCAACCGCGCAGCGCCGGATCGTCCACCCACCGCATCGGCCCGAAAGACATTCAGGCGGCCATCCGCGCCGGCCAGTCGGCAACCGAGGTGGCCGCCGCCACAGGAGAGCCGCTCGAGTACATCGAGCGCTTCGAGGGCCCCGTCCTCGCCGAGCGGGAGTACGTCATCTCCGCAGCCCGGGGCGTGACCGTCGCCGTCGCCGCCGAAGGTGAGACGGGAGCGCTGCAGACGTTCGGTTCCGTCATCGACGATCGACTGCGCGAACTGCAGGCACGCGACGTGCGCTGGAGCACGGCCAAGCGCGCCGGTCAGTGGACCGTTTCCGTGAGCTTCGTCGACGACGACGTCGCCCGCGAGGCCCAGTGGTCGTTCGACCCCAAGAAGGGCTCGCTCGCACCGAGCAACCACGAAGCGCAGTCGCTCTCGCAACAGGGTGAGGCTCCCGCGACCGTTGTTCCCCGCCTGCGGGCCGTGCCCGCCGAGACGCGCGAGGCGGCGAGTCGCTTCGACAGCGGAGCCTTCGAGTTTGAGGAGGCAGACAGCGCCGACGGCCCAGATCAGACTCGCGCGGTCACCACCGCCGACGATGCTCCCCGTGGCATGAATCAGACCGCCGACCTTCTGGAGGCGCTGCGCAAGCGCCGGGGAGAACGCGAGTCTGCGCCGGAGGAGGATCGCGAAGCCTCGCGCGCCGCGCATCCTTCCACGGGATCCATCCGGATCGTGGACGTCCCGCTGGATGATCCGCCACAGGAGCCGGTCGCCGCGGGCGAGCCATCGCCCGAGGAGACACCCGACACGGCGGCCAGCAGCGCCAAGCCCTCGAGCCGTCGCGGCCGGGCGGCCATGCCGAGCTGGGACGAGATCGTCTTCGGCGCTCGGCCCGACGACGACGACCCGGCCTAGCCCTCCGCAGGCGTCGCCTGTCAGCGCGCGAAGGCGCCCCAGCGCGCGAGCGGGATGCGTGACTCTTCGGGCGACAGCGACCCGTGCTGCCCCACCATGGCGAAAGCGCGCGCCGTCGCGCTGCGCTCGTCGTAGTAGGCCACGCGTGCCCGCGCCGCCACGAGGATGTCGCCGATGCGCGGGAGAACGTGGGCAGCGACGGCGCCGAACCAACCCGCTGCCACGGCCTCGTCGCGGGTCACGACCCAGGCCCTGCGCGCTTCGGCCTCACGCCAGCGCTCGAGCACACCCTCGAGCTCACCGGGCGCGTCACCGTGCAACTGCAGGCACCGCGGCTCGCCGGCCACGTGCCGCACTCCCCGCCACAGCTCGCTGTCGGCCGGGATCACTCGTCGAGCGTGCGGCGGAACATCGAGCATCCCGTGGTCAGCGGTGAGCACGACACCCGCCTCCTTCGGCACGCGGCCGAGGGAGACCAGCACGCCGTCGAGTTCCTCCAGGAGCGCCCACCAGGCATCCGACTCGATGCCGCTCGCGTGTCCCGCCATGTCGAGCTCGGGTATGTACGTGTAGACGAGGGTGCGCTCGGGCCGCGCAAGAAGCTCGAGCGTGGCCTCGACTCGCTCCCCGATCGAGCGGGCGGCCACGAACCGCGCCCCGCGCAGCACAGCGTCGGTGAAGGCGGTATCCCGATAGCGCTGGGCGCCGACAACGACGGCATCGACACCGGCGTTACGCGCCCGCTCGAAGATGGTCGGCTCTCGTTGCCACGCGTGTGGATCCAGATCGGCGGGCCAGCGTCCGAGCTGCTGCACGATTCGGTCGCGATCCGGCTCCAGCACCGTGTACCCGACCATGCCGTGTTGACCCGAGGGCAGACCCGTCGTGAGCGTGGCGAGCGCGGAAGCGGTCGTGGTGGGGAAGCCCGCCTCAATCGAGCCGCCCTGCGCCGGGATCGCGGCCAGGAGGCGCCTCGCGTGACCGGCGCGGGCACGCAGGGCGTGCATCCCGAGACCGTCGACGAGGATCACTGCGGCGGATCGCGTCGGCGCCAGATCGAGGCGAGAGGGTGCCCCGGTCACGCTCGCGAACGCGCTCGTCAACACGTCGGCGAGTGACGCCGAATCGCTGCGGGGCGCCGGTAGCATGGGCGCCATCCTATGACTCCGCCATCCCCCACCCTTCCGAGCGGGATCGAGCCCCTCCCAGACGGGGAGCGCATCGACGACATCGAACTTGCCGATGAGATGCAGGGCTCGTTCCTCGAGTACGCGTACAGCGTCATCTACTCGCGCGCCCTGCCCGACGCCCGTGACGGCCTCAAGCCCGTGCAGCGGCGCATCCTGTACCAAATGGCCGAGATGGGTCTGCGGCCCGACCGCGGGCACGTCAAGTCGGCGCGCGTCGTCGGCGAGGTCATGGGCAAGCTGCACCCCCACGGCGACGGGGCCATCTACGACGCCCTCGTACGACTCGCCCAAGACTTCACGATGCGCGTGCCCTTCGTCGACGGGCACGGCAACTTCGGGTCCCTCGACGACGGCCCGGCTGCGGCGCGCTACACCGAGGCCCGGTTGCGCGCCGAGGCGCTCGCGATGGTCGACAGCCTCGACGAGGATGTCGTCGACTTCGTTCCCAACTACGACAACCAGCTCACCCAGCCTGCCGTGCTCCCTGCCGCATTCCCCAACCTGCTCGTCAACGGCGCGAGCGGCATCGCGGTCGGCATGGCGACCAACATGGCGCCGCACAACCTCATCGAGGTCTCCGCCGCCGCCCACCACCTGCTCAATCATCCCGACGCGAGTCTCGACGATCTCATGGCCTTCGTGCCGGGCCCCGACCTGCCGACCGGAGGCACCATCCTCGGCCTCGACGGTGTGCGCGACGCTTACGCGACGGGTCGCGGCAGCTTCAAGACGCGGGCGAAGGTCTCGATCGAGCCCATCACGGCGCGCAAGACCGGCATCGTCGTCACCGAGCTGCCGTATCTCGTCGGGCCCGAGAAGGTCATCGAGAAGATCAAAGACGGCGTGCAGTCAAAGAAGCTCGCGGGCATCAGCGATGTCACCGACCTCACCGACCGCCGCAACGGCTTGCGCCTCGTCATCGGCATCAAGACCGGCTTCAGCCCGCAGGCGGTTCTCGAGCAGCTGTATCGCTACACCCCCCTCGAGGACGGCTTCTCGATCAACGCCGTCGCCCTCGTCGATGGCTCGCCGAGGACCCTCGGGCTCAGAGAGCTCCTGCAGGTCTACGTCGACCACCGCATCGAGGTCGTCACGCGGCGCAGCCGGTACCGACTCGACCGTCGCCGCGAGCGCTTGCACCTCGTGGAGGGCCTGCTCATTGCGATCCTCGACATCGACGAGGTCATCCAGGTCATCCGCTCCTCCGACGACGCCGACGCCGCCCGCGCGCGCCTCATGGAGGTGTTCGACCTGTCGCAGGTGCAGAGCGAGTACATCCTCGAACTGCGCCTGCGACGCCTCACGAAGTTCAGCCGCATCGAGCTCGAGGCCGAGCGCGACCACCTGCGCGCCGAGATCGCCGAGCTCGAGGCCTTGCTGGCCGACCCCGCTCGTGTGCGCGCCGTCGTCGGCGACGAACTTGACGGGACGGCCGAACGCTTCGGAACCCCGCGCCGCACGCTGCTCACCGAAGCAGCGCCCTCGGTCGCGACCTCACGCGGGCGTGCGGCCGCACCGTCACTCGAGATCGAAGATTCTCCCTGCCGCGTGCTGCTGTCGACGACGGGTCGCGCGGTGCGCGTCGATCTCAGTGATGGCGCCGTGCTGACCCGCCCTGCTCGCCGCAGCAAGCACGACGCACTCGTCAGCGCCGTTGACTCGACGACGCGCGGTGAGCTCATCGCCATCACGAACCGGGGGCGCTTCGTGCGCTTCACGCCTGTCGACCTGCCGAGCGTGCCGTCAAATTCTCTGCAACTCGCCGCCGGCGCGAAGCTGCGCGACTACGTGGGGCTCACCGATGCGAAGGAACGCGTCGTCGCCATCGCGGACCCAGCACACTCCGCTCCGCTGGCGCTGGGTACGCGTGATGGCATCGTCAAGCGGCTCTCTTCCGGCTCCCTGCCGAGTCGCCCGGAGGGCGAGGTCATCGCACTCAAACCCGGCGATGAGGTCGTGGGGGCCGCGCCCGCCGACGACGCCGCAGAACTCGTCTTCGTCTCCTCCACCGCTCAGTTGCTGCACTTCGGTGCCGCGAACGTGCGACCCCAGGGGGCCTCGGCCGGCGGCATGACGGGGATGAAGCTCGGCGACGGCGCGCGCGTGCTGTTCTTCGGGGCGATCGACCCTGCCGAGGCGCAGGTCGTCACCATTAGCGGATCCACCCAGACGATCGCCGGCACTGACCCGGGCCGCGCGAAGGTGTCGGCCTTCAGCGAGTTCCCCGGCAAGGGCCGCGCCACGGGCGGCGTGCGCTGCCACGCCTTCCTCAAGGGTGAGGATGCCCTGCAGCTCGCCTGGGTGGGGACCGACCCCCTCGCCGTCGGCCCCGACGGTGCCCAGCGCACGTTGCCCGACGGCGGCTCGCGTCGAGACGGCTCGGGCACCCCGCTCGACGCCGTCATCGGCTCGATCGGCTCCCCTGCCGCCTAGCACCGCGCCACCGCGACCGCCACTGCTCAGCAGCGCGCGGCCCGCGCCGAGCATCCGGATGCGCTGCCCAGGCCGAGCGCGCGCTACAGGTGCTGGTGGCTAGACGTCAATGCGGTCGCGATCGAGGCCCTGCCCGGCGATGATGAACTCCTTGCGCGGCGCGACCTCGTTGCCCATGAGCAGCTCGAACATGCGCGACGCGGCCTCGGCATCCGTCACGCGCACACGGCGGAGGGTGCGGTGCGACCGGCTCATGGTGGTGTCGGCGAGTTGGTCGGCATCCATCTCGCCCAGGCCCTTGTAGCGCTGGATGGGGTCCTGGTAGCGCTTGCCGGCCTTCTTGAGTGCCGCGAGCACGCCCTCCAACTCTTTCTCGCTGTAGGTGTACACGGTCTCGTTCGGCTTGGAGCCCGGGTTCATGACGACGACCCGGTGTAGGGGCGGCACCGCGGAGAAGACCCGGCCCTCATCGATCATGGGTCGCATATATCGGAAGAACAGGGTGAGCAGGAGGGTGCGGATGTGCGCGCCGTCGACATCGGCGTCGGCCATGATGATGACCTTGCCGTAGCGCGCCTGCGCGAGGTCGAACGACCGGCCCGAGCCGGCGCCGATGACCTGGATGATCGACGCGCACTCGGCGTTGGAGAGCATGTCGCTCACCGAGGCTTTCTGCGTGTTGAGGATCTTGCCGCGGATGGGCAGCAGCGCCTGGAACTCGCTGTCACGACCGAGCTTTGCCGTGCCGAGCGCACTGTCGCCCTCGACGATGAACAGCTCGCTCTGCTCGACGTCACTCGAACGGCAGTCAACGAGCTTCGCGGGCAACGAGGAGTTCTCGAGGGCATTCTTGCGACGCTGGGTCTCTTTGTGCGCGCGGGCCGAGATGCGGCTCTTCATCTCGGCGACGACCTTCTCGAGCACGAGACCGGTCTGCGCCTTGTCGTCGCGCTTGGTCGACCGGAAGCGTTCCGCGAGCGAGTCGGCCACGACCCGCGCCACGATGGCGCGCGCCGCTGGGGTGCCCAGCACCTCCTTCGTCTGACCCTCGAACTGCGGCTCGGGGATCCGCACGGTCAGCACGGCGGTGAGCCCCGCGAGAACGTCGTCCTTCTCGAGCTTGTCGTTGCCCGCCTTGAGCCGGCGAGCGTTCTTCTCCACCTCGGCGCGCAAGAACTTCAGCAGTCCCTGTTCGAAGCCGAGCTGGTGACTGCCACCTTTGGGCGTGGCGATGATGTTGACGAAGCTGCGGAAGGTCGTGTCGTACCCGGTGCCCCAGCGCAGGGCGATGTCGACGACGCACTCCCGCTCGAGCTCGGTCGGCGTCATGTGCCCCATCGAGTCGAGCACGGGCACCGTCTCGCTGAAGGTGCCGCTGCCGGTGATGCGCCAGGTATCGGTGAGCGCAGCATCCGGGGCGAGGTAGTCGGCGTATTCGCTGATCCCGCCCGAGAAGTGGAACGACTCGGTGACCGGCTCGTCGGGGCGCTCGTCGCGCACGGTGAGCGTGATGCCGGGCACGAGGAACGCCGTCTGCCGCACGCGCGCCATCAGCTCCTCGGTGAGGAAGTCGGCGCCCTTCGTGAAGATCTGCGGGTCTGACCAGTAGCGAATGCGGGTGCCCGTCACCGCCTTCGCGACCTTGCCGACGACGCGCAGCTCGCTGCCCGAGACAAACGGCGTGAACGGCGAGTCGGGGCGGGCGCCCTCGGGGCCATCATCGAACACGCCAGGCTCACCCCGGTGGAACGACATCGCCCAGGTCTTGCCATCGCGATCCACCTCGACGTCGAGGCGCTCCGAGAGCGCGTTGACGACAGAGGCACCCACGCCGTGCAGCCCTCCGGATGCGGCATACGATCCGCCGCCGAACTTGCCCCCGGCGTGCAGCTTCGTGAAGACGACCTCGACGCCGCTCAGCCCTGTGCGCGGTTCGATGTCGACGGGGATGCCGCGCGCCTTGTCGCGCACCTCAACGCTTCCGTCGGGGTGCAGCACGAGGTTGATGGTCGTGCCGTGGCCCCCCAGCGCCTCATCCACGGAGTTGTCGATGATCTCCCACAGGCAGTGCATGAGGCCGCGCGAGTCGGTGGATCCGATGTACATGCCCGGCCGTTTGCGGACGGCCTCGAGGCCCTCGAGCACAGAGAGATGACGAGCGGAGTAGTCAGAACTGGCCACAGGGAGCGCCTCGCGAGTTCGTTGCAGATGAGCAGCAGTGGGCGCGGGTGCGCCGACCGGTGGCCAGCCTAGGACGCGGCGCCGGGCGGGTGCTGATGCCACACCGCAGCCGCACCGTCGCCGGTATTCCGATCTTCGCGTTCAGCGAAATGGGAGCCCATTGTCACGGGAAGGACGCACGCGTGTGGTGCAATGGGGTCACGACACGATTACTGGCGATGCGATAAGGGAAGACACGAGGGACACCATGACGCAGATCACCACCGAGAGCCCGGAGCTCGCCTCGGCCGCTCCCCTGTCCGCCCTCGACCGTTGCGACAGCTGCGGAGCACAGGCCTACGTGCGCGTGACCCTCGCCACCGGCGAATTGCTGTTCTGCGCCCACCACGCGTCGCGCTTCAAGGAGAAGCTCGCGGGCTCGGCTCTCGCCTGGCACGACGAATCGAGCCGTCTGCTCGATGAGCACCAAGCCTGAGCACACCGGCCTGCGGCGACGCGCCGTTCTCAGCACGCGTGCCCTGAACGCCGCCCTGGACGCCGGGCTGAGTGCTGACCCGGCCGCGATCGTCGATCTACGCGCCGACGCCTACGGACACGGTGCGGAAGCGGTCGAGCAGCGCGCACGGGCGCGTGGCGCGTCGCGTTTCCTGCGGGACGGGGACACCCTGGCGCAGATACCGCAGGGCACGTTCCTCCTCGCCCCCTACGGCTATGACACCGATCCTGTGCTGCGCCTCGAGGGCGAGGTGGTGGCCGTGAAGCGCGTACCCCGCGGCAGCGGAGTCTCGTATGGCTACAGTTACCGCACCTCAGACGACACCACGCTCGCCCTCGTCGCACTGGGCTACGCCGACGGCTTACCCCGGCTGGCCTCCAACCGCGCGAGCGTCGGTATCGGCACGGCGCGCGGTGTGGTCGCGGGGCGCATCGCCATGGACCAACTCGTCGTCGATCTGGGCAACGCTCCTGTCGCCGTGGGCGACGCAGCCTCGCTCTGGCATGACGCGCCCACGCTGGCCCAGTGGTGCTCAGCGGCTGGGCGCACCGCACAGGCTCTCACCACACGATTGGGCCGGCGGATCGACCGAGTCTGGGTCGACACGTGAGCGCGCTCGCGATCATCGACACGGCAGCTTTCGAGGCGAATGTGCGCGTGCTGGTCGATCGGGTGGCGCCGGCCGAGGTGATGCTCGCCGTGAAGGCGGATGCCTATGGTCACGGGATGAGCCGCCTTGCGGCGCATGCTCTCGCGGCGGGCGCACGCTCGCTCGCCGTGCTCGAGATTCCCGCCGCCCTGCAGCTGCGCGCCCAGGGCATCGACGCCCCGCTCTTTGCGTGGCTGCACGGTGTCGACTCAGATTTCTCGGCGGCGATCGATGCGGATATCGAGCTCGGCGTCTCAAGTCTCGCCCAGCTCACCGCGATCGCGGGCGCGAACCGTGCGGCTCACTCCGCGCGCGTGCATCTCAAGATCGACACCGGCCTACACCGCAACGGCGCCACACCGGAAGAGTGGCCTGACCTCGTCGCGGAGGCCGTCAAGGTTCACGAAGGGGGCGGCGTGGTGCTGGACGGCGTGTGGTCGCACCTCGCCGATGCATCACCCGAAGACGACGACGAGGCGATCACAGCCTTCGAGCGCGCTCTCGCGGTCGTCGCCGAGCACGGGGCGCATCCGCGCGTGCGCCACCTTGCGGCGAGCTCGGCGGGCTGGCGTGAACCGCGCTCGCGCTACGACCGGGTGCGCTTCGGCATCGCCGCCTACGGAATCTCGCCCTTCGACGATCGCAGCGGGTTCGATCTGGGACTGCGGGCGGTTATGACCCTGACCACGACCGTGAGCGATTGCCCCTCCGAACCCGGCACGCACTGGATCGGCGCCGGCTACGCCGACGGGGTTCCCGTTGCGGCACGTGACGCCGAGGTCTCGCTGGCGGGCCGCCGCGCACGAGTGCTCGAGGTCGGGGTCGACCGCACGCTCATTCACGACAGTGGCAGCTGTGAAGCCGGCCAGGAAGTCGTGGTGTTCGGTGAGCCCGCCACGGGCGCACCTTCTGCCGAGGACTGGGCGGCGTGGTCGGGAACGATCGGCGACGAGATCGTCACCGGTGTGCCGCCGCGCGTGACGCGCGAGTATCGCTAGACGTCGTCGCTCGCGCCGCCCAGCCGCCGAGCGATGGCGCCGCGGGCCCGACGGGCGCGCTCATCGGCCTCGAGCGTGCGCTCCTCCGCCTCGGGCAGTTTCTCTCCGTGCCGCGCGAGCGACGCAGTCAGCAGTTCGTCGGCCAGCCAGGGATTCATCGGCAGCACCGGACCGTGCAGATGAGTGCCGATAAGCGAACCGGTGCGCACCCCTTCGGCGCCGTTCGCGCCTCGCACCAGCACGGTCAGGGGGGTCGCGTGGCCGATCTCCAGGCGCGCAGCGTGGTTGAGAAACCCCGCGAAGCGCCCCGACGTCGAGCGCTCCCCGAGTACTTCGCCCACAGTGCGAGCCTCGAGATCTACTGAGTCGATGGGCAGAATTCCCGCACCCTCTCGCCGCGTGCCATCGGGAGCCAGGATGCTCATCCCGAGAGCCTGCAGGCCTGCGCCGATCGCGAGCACGGGCACTGCGGCCGCCGCCCACTCGTGGAGCCGCGCGGCGTGGCGCCGAGCATCCGGCACCACGGCATCACGCGCTGAGCGCGGACCGCTGCCGACGTGCACAAGATCGATCTCGCTCGGCAGCGCGTCGCCCACCGCAACGTCCACCACGTCGCAGTCGAACCCCCGCCAGCGCAGTCGAGTCGCGAGCGCGATGACGTTGCCGCGATCGCCGTTGATACCGAGCTCCGCGGGATAGAGATGCGCGATGCGGAGGGCCGTCGTCATGCGCCGCCCTCCAGGTCGAGGTGGCCCATCATGAGCCGCAGCTCCATCATGAGCTCGTAGTTGAGGATGGCGACCTTCGGGCCATCCGGCGCCTCGGGCAGGGCCAGGAAGGCCTCGACCGCGGGCCGGAACTCCTCGATCACCTCGGCGACGGGGATACCCGCGTAGGCCAGTCGTGTCGCCCACTGCCACGCCTTGGTGCCCGTGAGAACGTCGACGTGGTCGAGCGTCGACAGGTCGATGTCGTAGATCCAGGAGGGGTCGGGGGTGCCCTCGTCGACGCCGAGCAGCACGCGATCGGGCACGCGGCCCAGAGAGTCCAGGTTGAGCTGCAGGCTGGGCGGGTTCTTCATCATGAGCACCTCGAGCTGCTGCCCGCGGGCGTCGAGCAGTTCGCCGCGCCCGTAGACGGTGGCGAGCCCCGAGAACGCCTCGGCCGCCGTCGTGAGGGAGAACCGCTCCCCCAGCAGGCTCTGCGCGGTAGCCAGCGCACCCGCCGCGTCGACCGCATAGTGCAGGCCGCGTGCCGGCAGAGTCAGGAATGCCCGCTCCGCCCCCATACGCACGGTCGCCGCGAGGCCCTCAACGGCCTCGATCACCGCGACTGGCTCAGGAAGCTCCACCTCCGCGCCCCTGGCGTCGCCTGCGCCGCCCTTCGCACTCACGCGCGGCGCCGCCGCCACACCCCGCGGGGATGCGGCGAGCACCTCGGGCGCGACATCGAAGGCGACAACCTCGCGCGATCCCGTGCTCACGCGACCCAGTGCGGCGGTGTTGGGGTCGGCGGCGTTGACGATGACGCGACGGTGAGCGCTCTCGGCGATCGTCGCGAGCATCCCGTAAACCCGGTCGGGCTCATGAAAGCGGTTGAGCTGGTCGATCTGCAGGTTGAGCAGCAGCACGTCGGTCGGTGTGACCCGACGGGACAGCCCGACGCCATAGGCCTCATCGACCTCGAGCACAGCGAGGTCGTCGCGCACCCGACCGTCGAGCGGCACGCGCGCGAGCAGCGCCGACGCGATCCCCTGCGGCAGGTTGGCTCCGCTGGGGTTCGTGAAGATGCGCACACCATGGGCCCGCAACACGGCGACGAGCATGTGCGTCGTCGTCGACTTGCCGTTGGAGCCGGTGACGAAGACAACGCCAAGCGGCATGGAGCCCAGAGCGTGCTCGAGAAACCGCGGCGCGATCCGCAAGGCGATATTGCCGGGGATCGCTGACCCTCCCCCGCGAAGCCGAGCGATGACCCGCACGGCGCGACCGACGAGCACCGCCAGCCGGATGCGCACGAGCGGTGGCCTATTCGAGGTAGTCGCGCAGCGCCTGCGAGCGCGAGGGGTGGCGCAGCTTCGCCATCGTTTTGGACTCTATCTGGCGGATACGCTCGCGTGTCACGCCGAAGGTATCCCCTATCTGGTCGAGCGTCTTCGGCATACCGTCGCCGAGGCCGAAGCGCATGCGGATGACGCCCGCCTCCCGCTCGGAGAGCGAATCGAGCAGGCTCTCGAGCTGCTTCTGCAGCATCGTGAAGCCCACGGCGTCGGCCGGAACGACCGCCTCGGTGTCCTCAATGAGGTCGCCGAACTCGCTGTCGCCGTCCTCACCGAGGGGTGTGTGCAGCGAGATCGGCTCGCGACCGTACTTCTGCACCTCGATGACCTTCTCCGGCGTCATGTCGAGTTCGCGACTCAGTTCTTCGGGCGTAGGCTCGCGGCCGAGATCCTGCAGCATCTGGCGCTGCACGCGCGCGAGCTTGTTGATGACCTCGACCATGTGCACGGGAATACGGATGGTGCGGGCCTGGTCGGCCATGGCGCGCGTGATGGCCTGACGGATCCACCAGGTGGCGTAGGTCGAGAACTTGAAGCCCTTCGTGTAGTCGAACTTCTCGACGGCACGGATGAGCCCCAAGTTTCCCTCCTGGATGAGGTCAAGAAACTGCATGCCACGACCCGTGTAGCGCTTGGCGAGCGAGACCACGAGACGCAGGTTGGCACCGAGCAGGTGGTTCTTCGCGCGCTGGCCGTCACGCGCGACCCAGGCGAGGTCGCGCCCCGCGGTCGTGCGCTTCTCCTTCTCCGTCATCGAGGAGAGCTTCTCCTCGGCGAAGAGCCCGGCCTCGATGCGCATCGCGAGCTCGACCTCCTCCGCAGCGTTGAGGAGAGGCACCTTGCCGATCTGCTTGAGGTAGTCCTTGACGGGGTCGGCGGTCGCACCCGTGATGGTCGTCGAGTAGACCGGGACCTCGTCATCCTCCTCGGTGTTGCTGATGACGATCGCGCCCGTCGGCAACGGGCCTGCCGCGGCCTTCTCCGAGTCCTCGTCGGCGTCGTCCTCCACGTCGGCTGCCGCAGCGGAGACGGCGACCGGAGTCTCCTCCTCGTCGTCATTCTCGGCCGCGGAACTCGCCGCCGACGTCGCCTTCTTGGATCGCGTGGGCTTCGTCGTGGGCTTCGTCGCGGCGCTCTTCGCCGGTGCAGACGCCTTCTTCGCGGGAGCCTGAGCGGTGGAGGCCTTCGCGGGCGGGGCTTTCGTCGCGGCGGAAGCCTTCGTCGCAGCGCTCTTCCTGGCAGCACTCTTCCCGGCAGTGGTCTTCGCGGCAGTGGTCTTGGAGGCACTGGTCTTCGAGGCCGGAGCCTTCTTCTTCGCAGTCGTGGCAGCAGTCTTCGTCGCGGTGGTCTTTGTGGTCGAGGACGCGGCGGAGGACGTCGCCGTCGCGGCGGTGGTCTTCCTCTTCGCCGGCGCGGTGGTGGATCGGGTAGCCATGGGCCCCTTCTTTCCGGTTCTCCGGGCAGTACAAAGACCCATGTCAAGTCGCGAACTGTGTCGTCAGGCGGATGCCTGGCGGATCATTCGTCGACCGACCGGGTCGTGAGGGTTAATTATTGCACGGCCCAGGCGTCCCGCCGACCACTGCATGACACGCGTCAGCGCGATCCTGGGTCCTCGTCGCTCGCGCGACGGAAGGCGAGGAAGTTCTCAAGCTCGGCCGCGATCGAGTCTGCGCTCGGAAGCTCCCCGTCCTCATCCATGAGCGGCGAGCGCAGCGGGTTGTCTTCCATGTAGCTGTCGTGCCGCTCCTCGAGCGTGCCGACCATGCGCGCCAGCTCGGTGTTCCCCTCGACCTGCCCCTCGATCTTCGCGAGGAACTCACGGCCGTCCTCCCTCAGCTGATCTGTCGGGAAGAGCAGGCCGGTCGAGGCCGTGATGCTCTCGAGAGCTGTCACGGCCGCGGAGGGGAATTCAGTGTCGGCCAGGTAGTGCGGCACCAAGAGCACGAAGCCGGCGAGCGGATGCTCAGCCTCGGTCAATCGATACTCGAGAAGATGCAGCACATTGCCGGGCACCTGGGTGCGCGGACGCCACACGGAGAGGGTATCGATGAGGTCGTCGCGGTTGCCGCTCACGGTGACGCCGATCGGGCGGGTGTGGGGCACCGGCATCGGAATGGCGTGCACCCACGTTGTGGAGGCGATGCCGTACCGCTCGATGAGCTGCTCGATCGCGGTCGTAAAGCGCTCCCACTGAAAGTCAGGCTCGTAGCCCGTCAACAGCAGAAACGGCGACCCGACGTCGTCCTGAGCGAGGCGCAGAGCCAGGGAGGGCTTTCGGAACTCGGTGAGGCGTGTCTCGTCGAAGAACAGCACGGGGCGCCGCGCCCGGTAGTCGAGCAGCTCGTCGTTGTCGAACACGACGACATCGCGGTGCTCGAGCTCGTCGACGAGGTACTCGGAGACCTGCCCCACAGCGCCGCCCGCATCCGCGAAACCGGTGAGACCGACGACGAGCGGCAGACCGGCGGGAACCTCGTCCTCGCGCTGAATGACCGTGTAGAGCTCGTCCGGCGATCGCATACTCCCATGGTAGGCGGGGCCCCTGATGCTACGGCGCAGCTCCCGCGCGCCCAGAGCGAACAGGCCCACCTCGCGACCGGCGCACGTCAGTGAGCATCCGGAGCGCGTCGATAGCATGACGGGATGCCCGCACCCACGCTCTCCACACGTGACCTCCTGCCCGCCGACCTCGACGCCGACGTCCTCGTCCTGGGGGTGCGCGTCACCCCCGACGGCCCGACGCTCGTCGGTCTGGACGCTCTCGCGGAAGGCGAGTTCTCGACCGAGCGCCTGCGCGCGATCGGCGTCACGGGCGCGGGAGACTCCACGGCGCGCCTGGCCGCACCCGAATCGATCACGGCCCGCAGCCTTCTGCTCGTGGGTCTTGGTGCCGGTGAGCCGACCGCTGACGTGCTGCGCTCCGCAGCGGGCTCGGCCGCCCGCGCGGCAGGGGATGCCGCATCGCTGGCGCTCGGTCTGCCGACGGACTCCGCTGAGGCAGTGCAGGCGGTACTCGAGGGTGCCGCGCTGGGCGCCTACCGGTACACCGACTACCGCACGACCGAGCCGAACACCACCCTGCAGCACGTCGCTCTCGCGACGAGCGTCACGGCCGCGGAGGACGCCGCCCGGCGCGCGAGGATCACCTCCGAGGCTGTCATGATCGTGCGCGACCTCGTCAACACACCGCCCAACGATCTGTACCCGGCATCGTTCGTCGATCGGGCACGATCGCTCACGGCCGACCTCGATCTGGATATTGAGGAGTGGGGTGTCGAGGAGCTGCGTGAGGGTGGCTACGGCGGCATTCTTGGCGTCGGCCAGGGCTCGTCTCGGCCACCTCGGCTCGTGGCGGTGCGCTACCGCCCCGCCGACGATGACGCACCCCACCTCGCCCTCGTGGGCAAAGGCATCACCTTCGATTCCGGTGGGCTCTCCCTCAAGCCCGCCGCATCCATGGTCGGTATGAAGTACGACATGACTGGCGCCGCGTCGGTGCTGGCCACCATCATCGCGGCGGCGCGTCTCGCCGTGCCGGTGCGCGTGACGGCGTGGCTGTGCCTGGCCGAGAATTTGCCGTCGTCGACGGCCATGCGCCCGAACGACGTGCTCACGATTCGAGGGGGCACCACCGTCGAAGTGCTCAACACCGACGCCGAGGGTCGCCTCGTGCTCGCCGACGGGCTCGTGCGTGCCAGCGAGGAGAGCCCCGACGCGATCGTGGATGTCGCCACCCTCACTGGGGCAGCCCGTGTCGCTCTGGGAGAGCGCTACGCGGCGGTGATGGGCGATGATGCGCTCGTCGAGCGGATACGCGCCGCGGCCACGGCGACGGGCGAGCTCGTCTGGCCCATGCCCCTGCCGAGCGAGCTGCGGCCGCTCCTGGCCAGCGACGTCGCCGACATCGCGAACGCTAAACCGGGCAACACCGCCGCCGGCATGCTGCTCGCGGGAGTGTTCCTCCGCGAGTTCGTCGGGCGTCAGGGCGACGACGAGGATGCGCCGGTCATCCCCTGGGCCCATCTCGACATTGCGGGCGCCGCCAACAACGGCTCCGGCGCCTATGGGTACACGCCTAAGGGCCCTTCCGGCGTGGCTGTGCGCCTGCTGATCACGCTCGCAGAGACCTTCTCGACCAAGTAGTAGGCTCGGTGGTCGGGCGCCGACGGTGCGCGCCCTGCTTCGGGCCGGCGCTCGATGAGAAAACTGTCGGCCTCCACACGAGAATCCTGATAGTTGAGGGAGTACCCGCCGGTGTCGGACCAGAATTTTGACCTTGTCGTCCTCGGAGCAGGAAGCGGTGGCTACGCCGCGGCTCTGCGTGCCAGCCAGCTCGGCATGAGCGTCGGCCTCATCGAGAAGAGCAAGGTCGGTGGCACGTGCCTGCACGTCGGCTGCATCCCGACGAAGGCCCTGCTGCACGCCGCCGAGGTCGCCGATGCTGCGCGTGACTCTGCCCAGTTCGGCGTCAAGGCCACCCTCGAGGGCATTGACATCCCGGGCGTCACGAAGTATCGCGAGTCGATCGTCGCGAGCAAGCACAAGGGCCTTCAGGGCCTCATCAAGGCGCGCGGCATCACGACGATCGAGGGTGAGGGCCGACTGACCTCTCCCACGACCGTCCAGGTCGGCGGCGACACCATCACGGGCAAGAACGTGGTGCTCGCGACGGGCTCGTACTCGCGCACGCTCCCCGGCCTCGAGATCGGCGGCAGGGTCATCACCTCCGAGCACGCGCTGCAGCTCGATCACGTGCCGAAGAAGGTCGTCGTGCTCGGCGGCGGCGTCATCGGCGTCGAGTTCGCCAGCGTGTGGCGCTCCTTCGGTTCTGAGGTGCACATCATCGAGGCGCTGCCGCATCTCGTGCCCATGGAGGACGAGGCTATCTCGAAGCTTTTCGAGCGCGCCTACCGGAAGCGCGGCATCGAGTTCACCTTGGGCAAGCGATTCCAGGGCGTCACGCAGAACGACAGTGGAGTCGTCGCGACCCTCGAGGACGGCACGACCATCGAGGCCGACATCATGCTCGTCGCCGTCGGCCGAGGCCCCTCGACGGCCGGACTCGGCTTCGAAGAGGTTGGCGTGGAGATGGACCGCGGGTACGTGCTCACGAACGAGCGTCTCGAGACGAACATCCCCGGCCTCTACGCCGTCGGCGATATCGTGCCTGGCCTGCAGCTCGCGCACCGCGGATTCCAGCACGGCATCTTCGTGGCCGAAGAGCTTGCCGGCCTGAAGCCCGTCGTCATCGACGACGTCCACGTGCCCAAGGTCACCTACAGCGAGCCCGAGGTCGCCTCCGTCGGACTCAGCGAGGCGAAGGCCAAGGAGGTGCACGGCGCGGACGCGATCGCGAGCTACGACTACAACCTCGCGGGCAACGGCAAGAGCCACATTCTCGAGACCTCCGGCATCATCAAGGTGATCCGTGTGAAAGACGGCCCGGTCGTCGGCGTGCACATGATCGGTGCGCGGGTGGGCGAGCAGATCGGCGAAGCGCAGCTCATCGTGAACTGGGATGCCTACCCCGAAGACATCACGCCGCTGCTGCATGCGCACCCCACGCAGAACGAGGCTCTCGGTGAGGCGTTCCTCGCCCTCGCGGGAAAGCCGCTGCACAGCGCCTGAAACCCGACCGGTCACTAGGCTAGAGACACTCAAGGCTTCGAAGGAGCAACTACTCATGAGCGAATCCGTCAACCTCCCGGCCCTCGGTGAGAGCGTCACCGAGGGTACGGTCACCCGATGGTTGAAGAACGTGGGCGACCGCGTCGAGGTGGACGAGCCTCTGCTCGAGGTGTCGACCGACAAGGTCGACACCGAGATTCCCTCCCCGGTTGCGGGAGTCATTGAAGAGATCCTCGTCGCTGAGGACGAGACCGTCGAGGTCGGTACGGCGCTCGTGCGCATCGGAGACGGTGAGGGCGGTGGTTCTGCACCCGCCGCATCAGCACCCGCGGCCTCCGCGCCGGCAGAACCCAGCGCACCCGCAGAACCCAGCGCCCCGGCAGAGCCCAGCGCACCCGCAGAACCCAGCGCACCCGCAGAACCCAGCGCACCCGCAGAACCGAGCGCCCCGGCAGAAGCTCCTGCCTCCGCGGCACCCAGCGCGCCTGCTCCTGCACCGTCAGCTCCGGCACAGCCGAGCGCACCGGCACAGCCCAGCGCACCCGCCGAACCCAGTGCCCCCGCCCAGCCGAGCGCACCCGCGAAGGCGAGTGCCCCGGCGGCTCCGGCGGCTGCGCACGACACCGCGTCGGCCGGCTACATCACCCCCCTCGTGCGCAAGCTCGCGCACGAGCACGGTGTCGACCTGTCGAGCATCACGGGTACCGGTGTCGGCGGTCGCATTCGCAAGCAGGACGTGCTTGAGGCGGCCGCGAGTGGTGGCGATCGCGCTCAGCCGAGTGCCCCTACGCGGGCTCCATTGGAGGTCTCGCCCCTGCGCGGCACGAGCGCCTCCATGTCGCGACTGCGCAAGGTCATCGCGGAGCGTGCGGTCGTCTCGATGCAGTCGACCGCCCAGCTCACGACGGTTGTCGAAGTCGATGTGACCAAGGTCGCCGCACTGCGCACCTCCGTCAAGGACACCTTCCTGACGGCGACGGGGCTCAAGCTGTCGTTCCTGCCGTTCTTCGCCAAGGCCACGACGGAGGCGCTGCGCGCCTTCCCGATCATCAATGCCACGGTGGAGGACGACACGATCGTCTACCCGGAGTCGGAGAACCTCTCCATTGCCGTGGACACCGAGCGCGGGCTTCTCACCCCGGTCATCCGTGACGCCGGCGATCTGTCGATCGCCGATCTCGCTCGGGAGATCGCCGACCTCGCAGAACGCACGCGCGAGAACAAGCTCAAGCCCGACGAGCTCGCCGGTGGAACCTTCACCCTGACGAACACGGGATCCCGCGGCGCGCTGTTCGACACTCCCGTCGTGTTCCTGCCCCAGGTCGCGATCCTCGGCACGGGTGTCGTCACCAAGAAGCCCGTGGTCGTCACGGTGGACGGAGCGGACGCGATTGCCGTGCGCTCGACTGTCTACCTCGCGCTCTCCTACGACCACCGGATCATCGACGGGGCGGATGCCGCTCGGTTCCTGACCGCAGTCAAGGAGCGCCTCGAAGAGGCCGACTTCGACGACGACCTCGGCATCTGACCACGTTCTTGGGCCTGAGGACGACCTCAGAGCTGACGACGACCTCAGAGCTGACGATGACCTCAGGGCGCTGAGCGCCCGGTCAGGACGTCGCGCACGCGCCAGCCGGCCTCGCTTCTCATCAGCAGGAGCGAGGCCGTCGTCGTCTGATCGACGATGAGGTCGACGATGACGGCGGACCCCATCTGCTGGACGACCACCAGGTCGTCCGAGCCCGACGTCGGAGACCCTGCCCAGTCGCCGAGCGCGTCCGCCGCCGCATCCTCGGGTGACGCCAGGCTGCTCGCGCCCGACGACCCGGGCTGCACAGTGTGCTCGGCGCACTCCACGGGGGCACCCTGCGCCCGACACAACAACCATCGCGCGACGAGCTCGCGCACGATCGGCGACCACTCACCCGGAGCCGGGTCGAGCAGGAGTTCCGGCGCGCCGGGCAGATCCACTCGAGCGAGCTCGTCGTCGACCCCGTCGCGCGCCGCCGGCGACACGGAATCGAGCCCGAGCTCGCTCTCCGTCTCGAGGGGCGCCGGTGCCGTCGCTGTGTCGGGACTCTGTGCGTTGGTCGACGGGGCGCCGTTGCCGACGAGCATGACCGTGAACAGGAGCGCAGCCATCCCAGCGGCCCCGACGATCGCGAATCGGCGTCGCACATGCGAGAGGTGTGCAGTCAGCAGGCTCCCCACGCGCTCGCGCAGGTGGACCTCAGCATCGGCGACGAGCCCGGCGACGCTCTCGGGCACGGCGAGCCGACTCAGTACCGGCGCGAGCCGACTCTCGGTCTCGTGCACCCGCTCAGCGGAGCTATCGGTCGCCTTCAGACGCGCCCCCGGTACGGCGAGCTCGGTGGCGGACGGAGGCACCGTCGGCGATTTTCCCAGCGGGGTCGCGCTGATCGGCTGTGCCTGCGCGCACTCGTGGAGAGCCGCCGAGGCACCCACGAGGTCGGTGCCCTGCCGCGCGAGCGTCTCGCGCAGAGCCGCATTCTGCTCAGCCGGGACAGCACCGACAACCTGGGCAGCGACGGCGAGCACGCTCTGCCGGTCTCCGCGGTAGTCGTCGTCGGAAGCACGGAAGTGCGCGGGCAAGACGGGCCCCGCGCGCGCCCCGCGAAACCGCGTGATGACCGGGGCTCCGTCCACACGTAACCGCACGCCATCCGACGCAAGCCCACCGAAGGTCACCCCGACCTCGTGCGCCGAGTGCACCGCGTCGAGAAGCGGCACGAGCAGCGTCACCGCCTCCCCGGCGGTCAGATCGCTCTCGCGCTGCCGCAGGAGGTGATCCAACCGCAGCCCTCCGACATGCTCGAGCACCGCCACGGGGAGCCCATCCTCAGCGGTCGCGAGGTCGAGCAGACCAGCGGCGTGGGCCCCGTTTACTCGAGCCCGGGCCTCGATTTCGTCGGCCTGATCCTCGGGCGACACAGCGGCTCGGAACACTCGCAGCACACGAGGCTCGCCGTCGAGGCGACTGAGCAGGAGCATGGCCCGCGACGTGCGCCCGAGCGGACGCACGACCGGATACCCCGCAATCTCCGGGAATGTCGCCGCGCGCACCATGGAACCACTGTGCCGCGACGAATCGACCGTTCGAGCACTCACGCGCACAGTGGGGAAGAGTAGTGGAGGGGCCAGCCGCGGGGAGGAGCCGCTGGGGGGCTTATCCTAGAGACTATGGCTCGCACCCAGGCATCGAACGCCCCCAAAGAACCCGGCCGCATGAAGCAGATGTGGCAGGTCTTCCAGATGACCCGCCGCATGGATCCCGCTTCGCTGTGGTTCATGATCGCCGGCCTGATCCTGCCGATGGTCGCGGGAGTCCTGCTCGCATTCCTGCTCTCCGGTGACAACGTGATCGGCATCGTGCTGTACATCATCGCGGGCGTGATGGGCGGCATCCTCGCCTTCCTCATCGTCCTCGGTCGCCGCGCGGAGCGCGTCGCCTACCGTCAGATCGAGGGCCAGCCCGGTGCCGTCGGCGCCGTGCTGAAGTCATCACTGCGTCGCGCTTGGCAGGCCAGCGAGATGCCGGTGACGGTCTCGCCCCGCACGCAGGACGCCGTCTACCGCGCTGTGGGCAAGCCCGGCGTGGTGCTCATCGGCGAAGGCCCGCAGTCGCGCACGCGCCGGATGCTCGAGGACGAGCGCCGGAACGTCAACCGCATCGTCCCGAACGTGCCCGTGCACTTCATCCATGTCGGGCCCGACCCTGACGCGACGAAGCTCGAGCGTCTGGCGAAGACCCTCAACGGTCACAAGAAGACCCTCACCAAGGCCGAGGTCCTCGCCGTCAACAATCGACTGACCTCGCTCAGCAAGTCGTCGTCCCTGCCGATCCCCAAGGGCATCGACCCCATGAAGGTACGCGCACCGCGTCAGCCTCGTTGACGGGAACTCTCAGCGGCGCAGCAGGATCGTGCCGGCTGCACGATCGTGCAGGCCGCGCTGATCGACGTTCCAGAAGATGGCGGGCAGCACGAGGGCGATGAGCGCCGCGCGCACGACGGGTCGCCACACCCCCAGCAGTCCACCCTGCATCGGGACGACGCGCATGCCGAGCAGCAGGTGACCGATGCTCGCGTTGACCACGACGGTGAACAGAATCTGCAGGCCGACGAAGATCGCGAGCGTCGCCAGCGGGTCGTAGGAGAAGAACGCGACGGAGATCAGGACCGCCAGGCCCCAGTCGATGGCGATGCCGGCGATGCGGCGGCCGATACGGGCGACGGATCTCGGCCCCGACTCGGGCAGCCCCAGCCGTTGCCCTGGCCAGTCGGGAAGCTCACTGTCGGGAGTCACGGCGAAATTCTACGGCGGCCCGCCTGCGACCGCACCGGATGCCGCCCGCGGTCGAGCCGCTCGCAGGCACGGCGGAGCGCGGCACGTACACTGGACGTGTGATCGACATCGTCGTCACGGGGCTAAGCGCCAACTCCGTGCCGTACCTGTCGGGTCTCGAGCAGCAGCGCACTCTCCATGCCGCTGTCGTCGAGGGCCGGGCGCCCAACACCGTCATGCTGCTCGAGCACGAGAGCGTGTACACCGCGGGCAAGCGCACCGCGCCCCACGAGCATCCCACTGATGGCACTCCGGTCGTCCAGGTGGATCGTGGCGGCAAGATCACCTGGCACGGCCCCGGCCAGCTCGTCGGCTACCCGATTCTGCGCCTGCCCGACCCGGTCGACGTGGTCGCGTACGTGCGCCGCCTCGAGGGGATGCTCATGGCCGTGCTCGCGGATCTCGGAGTGCACGGCGCCGAGCGCGTGCCGGGCCGCAGTGGAGTATGGGTGCGCGGCTCCGACAAGGTCGCCGCCATCGGCATTCGCGTCGCGCAGGGCGTCACCATGCACGGCTTCGCCCTGAACTGCTCGAACTCTTTCGACCCGTACCGCACGATCGTTGCGTGTGGCCTCGCCGACGCGGGGGTCACGAGCGTCTCGCGCGAACTCGGACGCACGGTCACCCCCGAGGACGTCGTGCCCCTCATTCGCCATCACTTCGGCACCCTCGTGGTCGAGCCGGGCATCCCCGATGCCCCGACCACCGACCCCGCGCGCCGCACCCAGGAGGTTTCCGCATGACCACGCTCCCCCACGCCCCGACCGACGGTCGCAAGCTGCTGCGACTCGAAGTGCGCAATGCCGCGACGCCGATTGAGAAAAAGCCCGAGTGGATCAAGACCACCGCCAAGATGGGGCCCGAATTCAGCGCCCTGCGCGCGCTCGTCGGCGAGAAGCAGCTGCACACGGTGTGCCAAGAGGCCGGCTGCCCCAACATCTACGAGTGCTGGGAGGACCGCGAGGCGACCTTCCTCATCGGGGGCAGCCAGTGCACGCGCCGCTGCGACTTCTGCCAGATCGACACCGGCAAGCCCGCCGACTACGACACCGACGAACCGCGTCGCGTCGCCGAGTCGGTCGTCGAGATGAACCTGCGCTACGCGACCGTCACGGGTGTCGCGCGCGACGACCTGCCCGATGAGGGAGCGTGGCTGCACGCCGAGACCATCCGCAAGATTCACGAGCTGAACCCGGGAACAGGCGTCGAGCTGCTCGCGACCGACTTCAGCGGCAACCCCGAGCTGCTGCGCGTTGTTTTCGACTCACGGCCCGAGGTCTTCGCCCACAACGTCGAGACGGTGCCGCGCATCTTCAAGCGCATCCGCCCCGCCTTCCGCTACGAGCGCTCACTCGACGTCATCACGCAGGCGCGAGACTACGGTCTCATCACGAAGTCGAACCTCATCCTCGGCATGGGCGAAACGCGCCAGGAGGTCAGCCAGGCGCTGCGCGACCTGCACGCTGCCGGCACCGACATCATCACGGTCACGCAGTACCTGCGCCCCACGGCGCGGCACCACCCGATCGACCGCTGGGTCAAGCCGGAGGAGTTCGTCGAGATCAAGAGCGAGGCGGAGGCGATCGGGTTCCTCGGCGTGTTGGCGGGCCCGCTCGTGCGGTCAAGCTATCGCGCGGGTCGCCTCTGGGCGCAGTCGATGGTGGCCAAAGGCCGCGCGATCCCCGACTCGATGCGGGAGCTTGCCGAGACGACGAAGGGCTTTGCGCAAGCCGTCGGCTGAGCATCCGTGCTCGATACACCCTGCCCGGGTGAAACGCCCTCGGCGTAACATCCCGGAAACAATCGGGACACTGCCGGGAAACCCCTGGCACCTAGGTTGGAGTCACGGCGCGATCGCGCCCCTTTCCCGTACCAAAGCTCAGGAGATCATTCTCATGTTCACTGATTCTTCCGAGGTGCTGAAGTTCATCAAGGACACGGACGTCAAGTTCCTCGACATCCGATTCACCGACCTTCCCGGTGTGCAGCAGCACTTCAACATCCCCGCCGCGACGGTCGACGAGGAGTTCTTCACCGTCGGCCAGCTCTTCGACGGTTCGTCCATCCGTGGTTTCCAGTCGATTCACGAGTCCGACCTGCAGCTCATCCCGGATGTCTCGACATGCTATGTCGACCCGTTCCGCACCGAGCGCACGCTCATCATGATCTTCGACATCTACAACCCGCGTACGGGTGAGATCTATGGCCGCGACCCGCGCCAGGTTGCCAAGAAGGCCGAGAAGTATCTCGCATCGACCGGCATCGCCGACACGGCCTACTTCGCTCCCGAGGCGGAGTTCTACATCTTCGACGACGTCAAGTACGAAGTGAAGCAGAACAAGTCGTACTACGAGGTCGACTCGGGAGAGGCCGCCTGGAACACGGGCCGCTCGGAGGAAGGCGGAAACCTCGCCAACAAGACCCCGTATAAGGGCGGGTACTTCCCCGTCTCCCCCGTCGACCAATTCGCCGACCTGCGCGACGACATCGTCATGAAGCTCATCGAGGTCGGTCTCGACGTCGAGCGCAGCCACCACGAGGTTGGCACCGCCGGTCAGGGCGAGATCAATTACCGCTTCGACACGATGGTCTCCGCCGCAGACGACATTCTGAAGTTCAAGTACATCGTCAAGAACACGGCACTCGAGTGGGGCAAGGTCGCGACCTTCATGCCGAAGCCCCTCATGGGCGACAACGGCTCGGGAATGCACACCCACCAGTCGCTGTGGAACGGCAGCGAGCCGCTCTTCTACGACGAGGCCGGCTACGGCGGGCTGAGCGACGTCGCCCGCTGGTACATCGGCGGCCTGCTCAAGCACGCGAAGTCGGTCATGGCGTTCACTAACCCCACGGTGAACTCCTACCACCGCCTCATCCCGGGCTTCGAGGCACCCGTCAACCTCGTGTACTCGGCGGGCAACCGCTCGGCCGCGATCCGCATCCCCATCACGGGCACCAACCCCAAGGCCAAGCGCATCGAGTTCCGCGCGCCGGACGCCTCGGGCAACCCCTACCTCGCCTTCGCGGCGCAGATGATGGCCGGCCTGGACGGAATCCTCAACAAGATCGAGCCGCACGAGCCGGTCGACAAGGACCTCTACGAGTTGCCGCCCGAGGAGGCGAAGAGCATTCCGCAGGCCCCGGCTTCGCTCGATGCCGCTCTCGACGCTCTCGAGGCAGATCACGAGTTCCTGCTCGCCGGCGGCGTCTTCACCAAGGACGTCATCGAGGCCTGGATCGAGTACAAGCGCGAGAAGGAGCTCCTCCCCTTCGCGCAGCGCCCGCACCCGTTCGAGTACGAGATGTACTTCAGCGTCTAGTCGGCGCCACCGCACCCGAAGGCCTCGCTCCAGCACGGAGCGGGGCCTTCGTGGCGTGCGGACCCCGAGTGTGTGCCACACCGGAAGGGTCGTAGAGCTCAGGCTTCGTAGAAGCCGCGCTCGAACACCTGACGGGCGAGCCGTGTCGCACGCAGGTAGTCCTCTTCGAGCTGCGTCGCGCATCCCGGCGGGTAGCCCATCAGACGTGCGACCCCCTCGAGCTGCAAGCGGTCGTCGGGCAGCACGTCGACGGTCTTGTTAAGCCACAGCGTCAGCGCCGAGCGTACGCGCGAGGCGATGATCCAGGCCTTGCGGAGCTTCGCGGCATCCAACTCGGTCACCAGGCCTTCGGCGACCACAGCCTCGAGCGCCTCGAGCGTGGAGGTCGTCGCGAGCGTGGGCCGCGTGGCCGCGTGCTGCAGTTGCAGCAGCTGCACGTACCACTCGACGTCACTCAACGATCCTCGACCGAGCTTGACATGCCGCGAAGGATCTGCGGCCTGGGGCAAGCGCTCGGACTCCACGCGCGCCTTGATGCGCCGAACCTCGCGCGCGTCCGCGGCGGGGAGTGACGCGGGGTAGCGCACGGTGTCGGCGAGCGCGAGGAAGTCAGCCTTGAGTGACGCGTCGCCCGCGACGGCGTGTGCGCGCAGCAGCGCCTGAGCTTCCCACGTGAGCGACCACCGGGCGTAGTAGGCCCGGTACGCGTCGAGCGACCTCACCAGGGGGCCGTTCTTGCCCTCGGGCCGCAGGTCGGTATCGAGGTCGAGCGGCAATCGCAGATCTTCCGTGAGCCGCGCGAGCTCGCGCACGATGGTCTCTGCCGTGGACTGGGCCCGATCACCCGCGCCCGTGTCGCGGTAGACGTAGATCACGTCGGTGTCACTGCCGAAGCCCAGCTCTCCCCCGCCGTAGCGGCCCATACCTATGATCGCGAACTCAATGCCGTCATCGGGTCGGTGTACGAGCGAGAGCATGCCCGTGAGCAGGGCGGTGGTCACCGCGGTCAGACCACGCCCGACCTCCACGACCGTCGCCACGTCAAGGATGCCCGCGAGGGCGATCCGCAGAATCTCGCGCTGGCGGGCCGTGCGCAGAGCCTTTGCGGCCGCCTCGGTGTCGCCGTCGTGTCGGGCGACCGTCGCCCGGGACTCCTCGAGCAGGGCATCCAGGGCGCGGGGCCGAAGCTCGTCGTCATTTTCCAGCCATGCGGCCCCCTCGGGAACGCGCTCGAAGAGACCGCCGACATACCGCGAACCCGCCAGAACCTTCGTCAGCCGCTCGGCAGCACCGCTCGAGTCGCGCAGCATACGCAAGAACCAGTACGACTCGCCGAGCGCCTCGCTGAGCTTGCGGAACGCTAGCAGACCGTAGTCGGGGTCGGCGCCGTCGGCGAGCCACTGCAGGATGACCGGCAGCAGTGTGCGCTGAATGGCGGCACGACGGGAGACTCCGCTCGTCAGTGCCGCGATGTGGCGCAGCGCCCCGGCGGGGTCGGCGAACCCGATGGCCGCGAGCCTCGCCTCCGCCTGGTCGCTCGTGAGCGCGAGGCCGTCCTCGGCCGCCGCCGCGACCGCGCTGAGCAGGGGGCGGTAGAACAGCTTCTCGTGCAGTGAGCGCACCGCCGTGCGGGTGCGCTGCCACAGCGCAGTGATCTCGTCCGACGATGCCGCGAGGCCCGTCGCGCGCGCGAGGACGCGCAAGCGCCCGTCATCGCTCGGCATGAGATGGGTGCGGCGCAACTGGTCGAGCTGCACGCGATGCTCGATGACCCGCAGCGTGCGGTAGTCGGTCGAGAACTCGGCCGCCTCGACGCGGCCGATGTAGCCGTGCTCGGCGAGGGACGCGAGGGCTCCGAGAGTGTCAGGCTGCCGCACGCGGTCATCCTGTAGGCCGTGCACGATCTGCAGCAGCTGGATGGTGAACTCGATGTCGCGCAGCCCGCCGGGGCCGAGCTTAAGCTGCCGGTCGACCTCGTCATCCGGAATATTGTCGGTCACGCGTTCGCGCATGCGCTGCACCGACTCCACGAAGCCCTCGCGCTGGGAGCTCGCCCACACCATCGGGTGCACGGTCGCGCAGTACCGCTCCCCGAGCTCCACATCGCCCGCGAGGGGCCGTGACTTCAGCAGGGCCTGGAACTCCCAGCTCTTCGCCCAGCGCGCGTAGTACGCGCGGTGCGACTCGAGAGTGCGCACGAGTGCGCCATCCTTGCCCTCGGGGCGCAGATTCGCGTCGACCTCCCACAACGGTGGCTCGAGGGCAGGCTCCTGAATGCCGCGCGCCGTTTCGGCGGCGAGCCTGGTCGCGATGTCGACGGCTCGAGACTGCTCGAGTTCGTCACGTGAACCGGCCACGTAGATGACGTCGACGTCGCTGATGTAGTTGAGTTCACGCGCTCCCGCCTTGCCCATGCCGATGATCGCGAGGAGGGTGCGCTCGACGTCCTCGACGGGGAACGTCGAGACTCTGCGCGCGAGGTGCAAGCTCGCGTCGAGAGCGGCACCAGCCAGATCGGCGAGAGCGGCGGAGACAACCGGCTGCGCTTGCAAAGGGTCGCTCTGCTCGAGATCCCACGCCGTGATGAGCATGAGGTGGTGCCGATAGGTGACTCGCAGAGCTCCTCGTGCCGCCTCGACCTCCTGGGCCCCGTCGACGGCGGCGACGAGGTCGTCACGATAGGCCTGGGCCTCCGGCGGTGTCGGCGGAGCCTCGGCGAGGGCGGCGAGCTCCTCCGGGTGGCGGCGCAGGAAGTCGCTCAAGCCCTCACTCGCGCCGACGACGCGCACGGCACGCGCACTCCAGCTCGGGTTCGCGGCGAGTTCAGCCAGGGCATCCGGGTTCTGCTCCTGCAGGCGCACGAGGGCCCGCAGCGCCCGGTCGGGGTCGGCGGCGAGCCCGAATACCTCGGCCTCGTCCGGAGCGAGGCCGAGCATGTCGAGCATCGACCGCACCTCGTCGAGGTCGGCGAAACCGAGCCGGGCGAGCTCGGTGAGGGTCGACTGCGGTCGCGTCATCGCGTCAGCTGCGCAGGGTCACAGAATCGGCAGGTTGCTCTCGAGCTCGTACGGCGTCACCTGCAGGCGGTAGTCGCGCCATTCGCGGCGCTTGTTGAGCAGCACATAGTTGAACACCTGCTCGCCGAGGGTCTCGGCAACGAGCTCGCTCTCCTCCATGAGGCCGAGCGCGCGGTCAAGACTCGAGGGCAGAGCCTTGTAGCCCAGAGCGCGACGCTCAGACTCGCTGAGGGCCCACACGGTGTCCTCCGCCTCCGCGGTCAGCTCGTAGCCCTCCTCGATGCCTTTGAGTCCGGCGGCGAGCAGCAGGGAGTACGCGAGGTACGGGTTCGCGGCGGAGTCGATGCCGCGGTACTCGACACGCGCGCTCTGACCCTTGCCCGGCTTGTAGAGCGGAACCCGCATGAGGGCCGACCGGTTGTTGTGGCCCCACGTGACGTAGCTTGGCGCCTCGTCGCCGCCCCAGATGCGCTTGTACGAGTTGACGTACTGATTGGTGACGGCGGTCAGCTCGGGGGCGTGGTGCAGGATGCCCGCGACGAACTGCCGCCCAATCTTGGAGAGCTGGTATTCGCCGGAGGCGTCGTAGAACGCGTTCGTGTCACCCTCGAAGAGTGACATGTGGGTGTGCATACCCGAGCCCGGCTGGTGCGCGAGCGGCTTCGGCATGAACGTCGCGTAGACGCCCTGTTCGATCGCGACCTCCTTGACGACGGTGCGGAAGGTCATGATGTTGTCGGCCGTCGTGAGCGCGTCGGCGTAGCGCAGGTCGATCTCGTTCTGACCCGGCCCGGCCTCGTGGTGGCTGAACTCGACAGAGATGCCGAGGTCTTCGAGCATGCGCACGGCGCTGCGGCGGAAGTCGTGAGCGGTGCCGCCAGGCACATTGTCGAAGTAACCGGCCTGGTCGACGGGCTGCGGCCCCTCCGGCCCGTACTGGGCGCCCTTGAGCAGGTAGAACTCGATCTCGGGATGTGTGTAGAACGTGAAGCCGCGATCGGCGGCTTTCGCGAGCGTGCGCTTGAGCACGTTGCGCGGGTCGGCCACCGCGGGCTGACCGTCGGGCGTCGTGATATCGCAGAACATGCGCGCCGTCGGATCGACCTCGCCGCGCCACGGCAACAGCTGGAAGGTCGTGGGATCCGGGTGCAGCAGCACGTCCGCCTCGAAAGCACGCGTGAAGCCCTCGATTGAGGAACCATCGATGCCGAGGCCCTCGGCGAAGGCCCCCTCGACCTCGGCGGGCGCGACCGCGACCATCTTGAGAGTGCCGACGACGTCGGTGAACCACAGGCGCACGAACTTGACGCCGCGCTCCTCGATCGTACGAAGAACGAAGTCGCGCTGCTTGTCCATACTGCCCTCTCGTCACTCTCAGAAGGGCCCGATTGGCCCGCCATTAGGCTACTGGGTATGCCCCGGATTCGCTTGGCGCTCGCTCAGACCAACCCCGTCGTCGGTGATCTTCGCGGCAACGCCGAGCAAGTCATCGCGGCCGCTCGGGAGGCGGCTAAACGGGGTGCCGACATTCTGGCCCTCGGCGAAATGGCGCTCTCGGGGTACCCCATCGAAGACCTCGCCTCGCGCCCCTCCTTCCTGGCCTCGGTGCGGGATGCCGTGCCCGCGCTCGCGGCGCGACTGCAGCAGGAGGGGCTCGGCGACCTCGCGGTCATCGTCGGGCACCCCGACGGCCCCTTCGAACCCCGCCTGCTGGGCACCTCCAACGCCCCGACGGCGATCGCCCAGAACTGTGCGAGCGTGCTGCAGGGCGGCGGCGTCGTTGCCCGCTATGCGAAGCATCACCTGCCCAACTACTCGGTGTTCGACGAGTACCGCGTCTTTATTCCTGGCGACGAGCTTCTCGTGCTGCGCGTACGCGGTGTCGATGTGGCGCTCATCGTGTGCGAAGACCTGTGGCGGGATGGTGGACCCGTCGGTCGCGTGCTCGAGGCCGACGCGGGTGTCCTCATCGTCATCAACGCCTCCCCCTTCGAGCGCGACAAAGACGAGGTGCGACTGCCGCTCGTCACGCGCCGGGCGACGGAGACCGACACGATCGTCGCCTACGTCAACATCGTCGGCGGTCAGGACGACCTTGTCTTCGACGGCGACAGCGTCGTCGTGGACGGCACCGGCCGCATCCTCGCCCGTGCACCGCAGTTCATCGAGCACCTCCTTGTCGTCGACGTGGATGCGGCCGACGCCGCCCAGGCCGAGCTTCCCCCCGCCGTGCACCGCGTCGAGCTCGCCTCGGCGAGCGAGCCGTGGGGCGAGCCTGCTCGCGCCGACGTTGCCGAGTTGGCCGACGACCGCGAGCAGGTGTGGAACGCGCTCGTCCTCGGCACGCGCGACTACCTGCGCAAGAACGGGTTCCACACCGTCACCCTCGGGCTCTCGGGCGGCATCGACTCGGCCGTGTGCGCGGCCATCGCCGCCGACGCGATCGGCGCCGAGAACGTGTACGGCGTCTCGATGCCCTCGCAGTGGAGTTCAGACCACTCACGCTCCGACGCCGACGACCTCGCCGAGCGGATCGGCCTGCACTACTCGGTCGAGCCCATCGCGAGCCTCGTCGAGCCGGTCGAGACCCAGCTGGGGCTCGACGGCGTCGCCGCCGAGAACCTGCAGGCGCGCATCCGCGGCGTCATCCTCATGGGGCTCTCCAACATGCACGGGCACCTCGTGCTCACCACCGGCAACAAGACGGAACTCGCCGTCGGCTACTCCACCATCTACGGCGACTCGGTCGGCGGGTTCGCGCCCATCAAGGATGTTCCCAAGCTGCTCGTGTGGGAGCTGGCGCGCTGGCGCAACGCGCACGCCGAGGCCCGCGGCGAGACGCCACCGATTCCCCGCGGCTCGATCGAGAAGCCGCCGAGCGCCGAACTGCGCCCCGACCAGACCGACCAGGACACCCTGCCGCCCTACGAAGTACTCGACGCCATTCTCGAGGCCTACGTCACGCGCTCGCTCGGCCACGACGACGTCATCGCGCTCGGCTTCGACCGCGAAACCGTCGACTTCGTCACACGGCTCGTCGACCGCGCCGAGTGGAAGCGCCGCCAGAGCGCGATCGGGCCGAAGATCTCGGGCATGGCGTTCGGGCGCGACCGGCGGCTGCCCATTACCTACCGGCCGACCGAGTAGCGCTCTATCGCGGCGGCCTGGTGACCCCCGCGCCTACAGGCCTACCGAGTAGAGCCCGGGTCTAGGCTGGGCGCCATGGTTGACGCAGCCCCTAAGCGAGTTCGTACCCGTCACTTCGCCCGAGCGAAAGAGCGGGGTATCAAGATCACCGGCCTGACGTCGTACGACGTGCTCACGGCGCAGATCTTCGACGAGGCGGGCATCGACTTCTTGCTCGTCGGCGACTCGGCGGGCAACACCGTGCTCGGCTACGACACGACGCTGCCGGTGACGATCGACGACCTCATTCCTCTCACCCGCGGCGTGGTCAACGGCGTCAAGCGGGCCTTCGTCGTCGCCGACATGCCCTTCGGCTCGTACGAGACCGGCCCTGACGAGGCCCTGCACACGGCGTTTCGGTTTATGAAGGAGACGGGGGCGCACGCCGTGAAGCTTGAGGGCGGGGTGCGGTCGGCCGAGCAGATCCGGCGGATCGTCGAGGCGGGCATCCCTGTCATGGCGCACATCGGCTTCACGCCGCAGAGCGAGCACGGTCTCGGCGGCCACGTCATCCAGGGGCGCGGCGAGGCGGTTGATCAGCTGCTCGCCGACGCCCACGCGGTCGAAGAGGCCGGAGCGTTCGCGGTTGTGCTCGAGATGGTGCCCGCCGAGGCCGCGAAGCGCGTGACCGCCGAACTGGGCATCCCGACCATCAGCGTCGGCGGCGGCCCGCACTGCGATGGTCAACTCGTCGTGTGGACGGACTGGGCGGGCCTCGCCGGCGGGCGCATCCCGAAGTTCGTCAAGCAGTACGCCAACCTGCGCCAGGTGCTCACGGATGCCGCTCTCGCGTACAAGGCCGACGTCGAGTCAGGCGCCTACCCCGACCAGGAGCACAGCTACAGCGACGCGACTGCCGAGCAGGCGTTGCAGGAGCGCGCCAACTAGCGCTCCTCGGCGTCGTCCTCGGCCTGCCAGGCTGCGGCGCGTTCGCGGGCGATCTCGGGGGCTCGACGCGCCTCATGCTCTGAGTCATAGGGGCCATAGAGGTCGGAGGCCAGCGACTGTTTGCCGCGCTCGACCTCGCCCGTCGTGTGGTTGTACCACCACTCCTGGTCGTCGTGCGCCATGAGCCGCCCTCCTCGCTCGATAGACTCGACCCTATGCCCCGTGACGCTTCTGGACACCTTGTCGCCGGGCGACTCTCAGCGCCCCGCACCGTGCCGGCGAGCATCCCGCGCCCCGAGTACGTCGGCAAGGCCGAGCCGAGCCCCCACACGGGCGGCGACGTCTACGACGCCGAGACGATCGAACTCATCCGAGCGGCCGGGCGCATCGCCGCCGGAGCCATCGAGGCCGCGGGCGCCGCGATCGCCCCGGGCGTGACGACCGACGAGCTCGACCGTATCGCGCACGAGTACGTGCTCGATCACGGCGCCTACCCCTCCACCCTCGGCTACCGCGGTTACCCCAAGTCGTGCTGTACGAGCCTCAACGAGGTCATCTGCCACGGCATCCCCGACGACACCGTCATCGCCGAGGGCGACCTCGTCAACATCGACATCACGGCGTTCAAAGACGGCGTGCACGGTGACCTCAATCGATCCTTCCTGGTGGGCGAGGCGAGCGAGGATGCCCGACTGCTCGTCGAGCGCACCGAAGAGGCCCTGCAGCGCGGCATCAAGGCCGTGGCTCCCGGCCGTCAGATCAACGTCATCGGCCGCGCCATCGAGGCCTATGCGAAGCGCTTCGGCTACGGGGTCGTGCGCGACTTCACCGGTCACGGGGTCGGGCGCTCATTCCACAGCGGCCTCATCGTGCCGCACTACGACGCCGCACCGCAGTATGCGACGGTCATGGAACCCGGCATGGTGTTCACGATCGAGCCCATGCTGACGCTCGGCACGATCGAGTGGGATCTGTGGGCCGACGACTGGACGGTCACCACGAAAGACAAGCAGCTGACGGCGCAGTTCGAGCACACACTCGTCGTCACCGAGCGCGGAGCCGAGATCCTCACTCTGCCGTGAGACACCGACCCGCATGCCAGGAAGGCACACCATGAGCACGGCGATCGGCATCGACATCGGTGGCACCGGCATCAAGGGTGCTCTCGTCGACCTCGACTCGGGCGAGCTCGCGAGCGAGCGTGTCAAGCGACCCACTCCCGACGGCGGGGAACCGGCCGGCATCATCGAGATGGTGCGCGAGATCGTCGACGAGATCGGCGACGAGTACGTGACGCACCTCGGCATCTGCTTTCCCGCGATCGTGCTCGACGGGCGCACGATGTCGGCGGCGAACGTGAGCGACGCCTGGATTGATCTCGACGCCGACGCAGCATTCAGTGCGGCTCTCGGCCGCGACATCCACTTCGTCAATGACGCGGATGCGGCCGGGTTCGCCGAGGCCAGGTTCGGCGCCGCGCGTGACGTGCGCGGTCTCGTGATCATGACCACGCTCGGCACGGGCATCGGCAGCGCGTTGATCTACCGCGGCGTGCTCATCCCGAACAGCGAACTCGGCCACCTCGAGATCGACGGCGCGAACGCCGAGAGCCGCGCCGCAAACTCAGCCCGCGAGCGGGAAGACCTGAGCTTCGAGCAGTGGGCGCAGCGCCTGCAGCGCTACTACAGCCACGTCGAGTTCCTGTTCTCGCCTAGCCTCTTCGTCGTCGGCGGCGGCATCTCGAAGCAGCACGAGGAGTTTCTGCCGCTCCTGGATCTGCGCACGCCCATCGTGCCCGCAGAACTGCGCAACAACGCAGGCATCATCGGTGCTGCCGCTCTCGCAGCCAGCTGACAACGCGAGCGCGCACGGATCACGTACGGCGGAAGCTGTTCACCATCGGGCAGTCGAAGGGGTCACGCGCCGCGAGCCCGACCTCGTTGAGGTAACGGATGACGATGCGATACGACTCCATGATGCCGGCCTCGGTGTAGGGGATGCCGAGGGTGCGGGAGTGCTCGCGCACGATGCTCGCGGCCTTGCGCAGGGCGGGGCGCGGCATGTTCGGGAACAGGTGGTGCTCGATCTGATAGTTCAGACCACCGAACATCGTCGTCGACCACCAGCCGCCGCGCAGGTTGCGCGAGGTCATGACCTGACGGGTCAGGAAGTCGAGGGGGCTGTCGGCGGGGAGAATCGGCATGCCCTTGTGGTTGGGAGCGAAGGAGGCACCCATGTAGACGCCGAAGACAGCGAGCTGCACGCCCAGGAAGGCGAACGCCATGCCGAGCGGCAGAGCCCAGAAGATGACGGCCACATACAGACTCAGTCGAGCCGTGATGAGGCCGAGCTCGAGGAACCGACCCTCGACGCGCCCGCGGTCGAAGAGGGTGATGATCGAGCGCAGGTGCAGGTTGAGCCCTTCGAGCGTGAGGAGCGGAAAGAACAAGTAGCCCTGCTTGCGGGTGATCAGGGCCATGGCACCCGTCGACTTCGCGGCATCCTCCGGCAGGAACGTGATGGTGTCCGGAGCGATGTCGGGGTCGGCGCCCTTCTGGTTGGGCTTGGCGTGGTGGCGCGAGTGCTTGTGCATCCACCAGTGGTAGCTAATGCCGACGACCCCTGCGGCGAGAATGCGCCCGAGACGGTCGTTCGCGACCCCCGAGGTGAAGATCTGACGGTGCGAGGCCTCGTGGGTGACGAAGGCGATCTGCGTCAGAACGATGCCGAGCCCGGCGGCGATGAGCAGCTGGTACCAGCTGTCGCCGAGAAGAACGAAGCCCGTCACCAGCCCGCCGAGCGCGAGTGCAAGGCCGGCGAAGACCGCGTAGTAGAAGCCGCGACGGCGCTCGAGGAGCCCCTCGTCGCGCACCGTGCGCATCAGCGTGCTGTAGGTGCTGGTGGGGCCTACCGAGTTCGGATCTCGCGGCACGGTGCGTCGCACATCGCGGGAGAGGGTCGAGGTCACACTGGTCATGACGGCCTTATGAGTCGAAATGCGACTTCCCAGCCGACAGGAGCACGAGCGGTTGCCCGGTGGATGCTTCTCACCCTACGGCGCGACCCTGGACGTTTCATGCCGCTGGCGGCGTGTTGTCCATGCCAGTTTGGGCATACGGCTGTGCTACGGGGAGGCAAGTGGGTCGGCCGATACGCCGGGTTCTGTTCCAGGGATCACTCCCCTTCGACGGCCATCTTTCTCGGAACTACGTTGCCGCAGCTCTCTAGCGGTCTACCCGACACCTCGGCGAGCAGCGTCTGCGGTGTCTGTCTGACCTTGCTCCGGGCGAGGTTTACCTAGCGAGCCCGATCACTCGGGCCCCTGGTGGTCTCTTACACCACCGTTTCACCCTTACCGCCGGCCTGCGCCGGCGGCGGTCTGCTCTCTGTTGCACTATCTCGCGGATCTCTCCGGGTGGGTGTTACCCACCGCCCTGCTCTGCGGAGCCCGGACGTTCCTCGGCGAAGCCGTTCCCCGTCACCGGGGCGTGTCTTCGACGCGACCGTCTGGCCGGCCCACTTGCACCGCTCAGACTACTCTTCCGCCCGTGCGGTCGCGGGCCACCAGTGCCGAGAATTCGGGCAGAAGACTGCGGTCAGTCACGCCCAGTGCGACCGCCCGCAGGCTGATCCGGTTGTTACGGGCATAGCCGCGCAGAGCGCGGAAGGCCTGCTCCATATCGATGTCGCCCAGTGCCGCCAGGACGCCCTTCGCCTGCTCGATCAGCACGCGGGATTCGAGGGCACGATGCAGCTGCGATGTCACAATATGGCTCTCGCGGATGCTGCGCTCTTGCAGGATGCCGATGGTCGCCACATCGGCGAGGGCCTGCGCCACAGCGATGTCCTGATCATTGAGCACCCCCACCTGCGTGCTGAACAGGTTCATGGCACCCAGAATCCTGCCGCGCAAGCGCAGCGGAGTGGCATGCACAGCCCGGAAGCCCTGGGCAAGAGCGGCATCCCGAAACTCTGGCCACTGGTCACTCGACTCAGCGATGTCACCGATGCTGACCGGAACACCCGTCGTGAAGCACTCCACGCACGGGCCCTGGCCCGCGTTGAGTTGCATGACCTCGACGAAGTCGGCCTGCTCGCTCGTCGACGCGAGTACCTGCAGTTCTCCGTCGGCGTCCACCAGCAACAGACCTCCCGCGTCGACATCGAGGATCTCTGCGCAGGTGCCGACAAGCGTGTCGAGCAGATCGATCATGTCGTACTCGTCAATGAGGGTGTCCGCCACCGCCACGAAGGCATCGGTGATGCGGAGCTCTCGCGACTTCTCGGCCATGCTGAGTCCTTCACGGACGACTGCGTGTCGCTGAGGTGCGCGACTGCCGTCGAGTCTTCTTGATGCGCGATCCGCCGTAATGCGGGTGACTGTGCGTTGTGATTCTAAACCCGCCGATGCCCGTGTCGAGTGCCGCGGGCTTACACTGCCAGACAGGGCGCGTCACCCTCGATGCGTCGCGAAGCCGGTACGGCCAATCTGAGAGCCAGTGATGACGGCAGACCGCGCACGACAGGATGTCTCACCGCCGCAGACCCTCTGCGAGCCGTTCGTGGCTCAGTCCGATGTGACGGGGGCCTCCATCGCGGTCTTCGACTCGGCGGGTCGACAGTCCACCGTGTGCGCCTCCGACGCCGTCGCAGCGCGCATCGATGAGGTGCAGTTCGAGCTCGGTCATGGCCCGCAGGAGGATGTAGTGCGCTCAGGTCAGCCGGTGGCGATTCCCGACGTAAGCAGTGCAACACTCCCCGCCGGATTCGGCGTCGAGCTCGAGCGTCTGCAGGTCGCGGCACTGTTCGCGCTTCCACTGCTCATGGGCGCCGCCGTGGTCGGCGTCGTCAGTCTGTACCGTGATCGCCCCGGAGCGCTCTCCAGCGACGACCTCCGCGTCATCGTCGGACTCACCGCCGTGACGGCGTCCACCGCCGTGCGCCAGGCTCTCACCTCGGCGCAGAGCGACCACGGTGGTCATCCTGCCGCGGCCGGCCCGGAAATGCGTCGGGAGGTTCACCAGGCCACCGGCATGCTCATCATCCATCTCGATGTCGACGCGACCGAGGCCTTCGCGCGGCTGCGCGCCCACGCCTTCGCCAGCGGGCGCCCGCTGGCGACCGTGGCTCGCGATGTCGTCGCCGGCACGCTCGACTTTCGCGCGCTGGACTGAGGGCTCCCTCAGCGCTCGAACGAGGCCCGCGCGTCCATGGCGTCGTTCGCACACTGATCGGCGCGGGCGTTCTGCAGGCGCGGCACCCACTCGAATCGCACCGGGGTGCCCGAGAGCAGTTGCCGCGCCTCGGCGGCGAGTTCGGCCATGGCGGGGTGCTTGATCTTCCAGCGACCCATCATCTGCTCGACGACGAGCTTGGAATCCATGCGGATCGCGAGCTCAGCATCCGGATCGATCGCCAGCGCGCGCCGCACCCCCGCGAGCATTCCGGAGTATTCGGCCACATTATTCGTCGCGGTGCCCACCCAGATGCCCACCTCGGCGAGCACCTCTCCGCTCGATGGATCGATGACGACGGCGCCCCCGGCCGCTGGGCCAGGATTGCCGCGCGAACCGCCGTCGGCCTCCACGACCAGTTCGCGGCTCACAGCCCTGACTCGCCGGTGCGCACCAGAATGGCGTTGGAATCTGGGCACAGCAGCACCGCGTCAGGCGCTGCCGCGCGCACCGCCTCCAGATCGCTGCCGGTGAGCTCGACGCCGCTCGCGCTCGACATGCGCGCACGCAGGTGCGAAGCCCCCACCCCGTAGCGCTCCCTCTGCTTCTCATAGAGCGCGACCAGCTCGTCGGGGATGCGGGCGACGAGAGAGGCCCGCTGCGCCACCACCTGCTCGCGCTCCTCGCGCAGCGCCGCGAGCGCCACGTCGAAAGCGCTCTGGGCCGCCGCGAGGCGCTCAGCGTGATCCTGCTGCTGGGCGAGGGCCGCCTCCGCGGTGAGCTCGAGCACCTCGACGCGCTCCATGACGGTCAGCTGGATCTCTTCGAGGTCGCCCAGGCGCACACGCAACGAGGCGACCTCGTGCTCGAGACCCGCGATGTCCTTCACCGACGAACTTGCCTGGAGCCGCTCGTCGTCCCGAGCGATGCGGGCCTCGACGAGCTGCACGTCAGACTCGACGCGGCCGAGCTCGGTGCGGGCATCCTCGAGCTCTCCCCGGGCTGTCATGAGGGTGGTGCGCACCGACTCCGACTCCTCGGTCACGGCAGTGAGCGCCTCGTGCTCCGGCAGCGTCTTCTCGCGGTGGACGAGCTGCTGCAGGTGCGTGTCGAGCGCCTGCAGATCGAGCAGCAGAGCCTGAGTCTCGGGAGGTGCGGTGAGGGCCATGTGACTACTGAACCACAATGAAGTCCCACGGGTCGGTGCGCAGCTCGCTGACCACCACCTCCACCCCGGGCAGCTCGTGCCGCAACTGCTGCGCGGCGGTGTCGAGCCACAGCCACTCACTCGCCCAGTGCGAGACATCGATGAGCGACGGCCCTCCCGCCACGCGCGCAGACTCCCGGGCTTCGCTCGCCGGGTGATGACGGAGGTCGGAGGTGATGTAGACATCACTGCCGCGCACGGCGGGCTCACCGAGCAGAGAATCACCCGCGCCCCCGCACAGCGACACCGTCGACACGGCGTGCTCGTACGGGCCTGCCACGCGCACGCCGCCCGCCGTCGCCGGCAGGATGCTCGCCACTCGCCGCGCGAGCTCGCCGAGCGTCGTCGGCTCGGCGAGTGTACCGACCCGGCCGAGCCCGCCGCCGACGGAGTTCTCGACGATCGGCATCGGCGACGTGAGCCCGAGAAGCTCGGCGAGGCGGGCGCTCGTGCCCGTCTCGACCACGTCGGCGTTGGTGTGCGCCGCGTACAGGGCGCACCCGCCGCGGATGAGGCGCGCCAGCAGGGAGCCCTTCGCCGTCGACTCGGCGACCGTCGTGACTCCGCGCAGCAGCAGCGGGTGATGCACGAGGAGGAGGTCGCTACCCGTCTGAACGGCCTCCGCCACGGTCTCGGCGACCGCATCGACGGCGAGCAGGATACGCGTGATCTCCGCGCTCGGGTCACCGCTCACCAGGCCCGGAGCATCCCACTCCTGGGCACCCTCCAGGGGCCACAGCCCCTCCATAACCGCGCAGGCCTGCTGCAGTGTCGTCACGCCGGAGGCCCCACGACCGCAGTGGTGGTCGTCGTGCCAGTCTGCGCGGGCACCATCCCGGTCGCCGAGGCCGGCTCGTCCTCTCCGGCGGCGGCCCGCTCGGCCACCTGCAGCTTCCGCAGCGCAGGAACGCCCGCGACGATCGGGGTGAGGAGCCCGAGAACGAGGGCGACGATGACACCCAGATCACTCGAGACCAGTGCCTCCTCTGCCGCCAGACCGGTGTACGCGGTGTACGGCCACAGGTAGCCCTGCCAGTCGAGCCACGTGACGGTCGCCGTCGTCAGGCCCCAGCCCACCCCGGTGGCGACGAGAAGCATGACCGTGTTCACCCAGCGGATCGCCGGGTACACGCCGCCCGACCGCAACAGTGAGGCCGCGTGCACGCGCCGCGAGCGGATCATCGTCTCGGCCCCGAAGATGCCCGCCCACGCCGCGATGGGCACGGCCAGGGTCGTCACGACATCGCGGAACAGCACATCGAGATCTGGTACCACCAGCAGCAGGGCTGCCAGCAGGGCGCCCGTGAGGATGACCACGATGAGCACCGACAGCGGCCGCGCGATGCGCGCACCGACCGCCTGCACAGCAAAGCCGCCCGAATACAGGGCGAGAGCGGCGGCACTGATGAGACTCAGGGCGACCGCGGCAATGAGCGGCACCGGGTACCAGAGCGGCAGCAGGCGCGAGATGAGGTCGACCGGGTTGGCGACGAGACCCTCGGCGATGAAGGGGTTCGAGGCGGCGAGCACCGCTCCCCAGCTGATGAGCAAAAAGGCGGGCACGGTCGCACCGAAAGTCGCCCAGAGAACCGCGGCGGCACCGACCGTTCCCTTCCCCTGATACCGCGCAAGGTCGCCGCTGCTGTTGGCCCACGCCAAACCGATGACGCTGAAGACGAGGATCGCGCCCGTCACCATGAGCGCCCACGACCCGTCGGGCACCGAGAGTGCGAGCGAGAGGTCGACGTACTCGACGGTCAGCACGATGATGCCGACGACGAGGATGCCCGCGAGCGCGCTCACGATGGCGCTCACGATCGCGATGAGACCGAACCCGAACCCGGCGACAAGGGCGGCGAGGGCCAGACCGACGCCCCCGGCGATGAGAGCGACCTCCAGTCTGCCGAGCGCCGAGACCACCTCGCCGCCGACCAGGATCTCGGCGATACCCGCGGCGAGCATCCAGAGCAGGGCTGACGCCCACAGGGCGCGACTGATGAGCGCGACCGACGCCGGGAGGATGTTGCCGGCGAGACCGAAGGTTGAGCGGGAGACGATCATGGTCGGCTGACCGCTCCACTTGCCAGCGAGCGTGCCGAGGCCGAGCGGCAGGAACGAGATCGCGACACCGATGAGGGTCGCGAGGATCGCCTGGCGCAGGCTCATGCCCAGCGACAGGATCACCGCGCCGAGACCGATGCTCACGACCGACGCATTGACCGCGAACCACAGCCAGAACAGGCGCACGGACGCCCCCGCCCGCTGCTCGGCAGGAGTCGGCTCGGGACCGACCGTCTCGACTCGGGTGGCGGGCGGATGGGTCGTCCGCACGACGGCGGCAGCCTCGGCGTCGGGAGGCGCGGTCGGCGCGGCGACCGCGCCTCGCGCCGCCGCGAGCGCAACGGCGTCGGCGACGGGGCCTGCCGCATCGGCGTCGCCCTCGCCGTCGCCGTCGGGCTCAGGATCGTGCAGCAGATTCTCGAAGCCCAGCGCGGGAGAGGCCTCCTCTGACCGGTCCACCACCGGCAGCGGAACATCGGCGGTGTCGTCCGTCGCGAGGTCAGGCTCGCCTGCGGCGGGATCGTCAGCAGCAGAGTTCGCGGCGACGGGGACCGCGCCGAAGATCTCATCCAGGCTCGTCGACCCTGTCACGACGTCGGGATCCACCGGCTGGGGCGCGTCCGGCTCGACGAGGGGTGGCAGCAGATCCTCAGCGGGAACCGAGGTTGGCGGGGGCACGTTCGCCGCGACAACGCCAAACGGGGGCGGCGCATCAGCGAGTGCGAGATCGAGCTCGGGGCCGCTCCGCGGCGGGCTGGCCGCCTCGGGGGGTGCCGGCGGCTCCTCGTTGACGAGGGGAGGCTGGGTTACGGGGGGCGGCCCGACGGGTGCCGGCGACGCGGACTCGCCGGCTGCCGCCCCGACGACCGGGATCGACCCGGTGAACTGCGCGCGAACCTCGGCGACGAGGGGGTCGGCAGCCGGGCCCGCCGTCTCACGAACCTCCTGCTCCCACTCGCTCAGGCGCCGCACCTCTGCCTCGCGCAACTGCAGCTGCTGCTCGAGCAGGTCGAGGAGTGCGCTCGTGTCGTGGTCGGGAGCATCGAGATTCGCTGCGGCGAGCAGCTGCTCATCGGTCAGCGACTCACGACGCGGTGGAGGCGGCAAGGCGGGAACAGCCGGGTCGACCGGGATCGGTGACGCGGCCGGTACCTGCGTGGCGGGCTGGGCTGGAGACTCCTGTGTGGTGGGCGGCACGAAAGCTGCCGGCGTGGTGGGCGGAGCGGTGGCCACTGGCGGCGGGGAAGACGGAGAAGGCACCGGGGCAGGAGGCGCCGAAGCAGGCGGCCCAGGTGTCGCAGAAGCTGGGGGAGGTGCAGGAGGTGCAGGAGGCGCCGGAGGCAACGGTTCTGCAGGCACGGCCCGTGGCGGAGGGCTGTAGCTCGGCGAATACTGCGGCGCGGTGGGGGGCACCTCCGCTGCGGGCGGTGCATTCGTCACCGGTGCGTTTGTTGCCGGCGCGGTCGGCTCGGGGGCCGACGCCCGGGGAGCCTCGCCAGGCGCCTCGCGGGGTGCCTCCTGCGCGGCAGACGGGCGCGGCGGCGGGTTCCAGCGTCTGAACTCGCTAGCCAGCGCGCCTGCCAGCGCATCGTCGTCGGTCGCCGACGGAGCGTACTGCGCATCCTGCGGAGGCGGGGTGAAGGTGGAGCGTCGCGGACCGGTCGGCTCGGCGCCTTCCGGTGCGACGTTCCTCGGCTCCCCGCCGCTCGGCTCCGTCGACGTCGCGTCGTCCTCGGGCGGCTGCTGCTCGTCGACCATGCCCCGATGATAGGGCGGTCAGGCGCTCTGTCGCGGCTGACGAGCCGTGGAGAGCACAGTTACTCCGATCAGGATGAGACTGAGCCCCAGCCAGCCGACGGGCTCAAGTCGCTCCCCCACGATCGCGACGGCGAGCAGCGTTGCCACGAGGGGCTCCAGCAGCGTCACGACTGTCACGGTCGAGCTGCGCAACGCGCGGAGCGCCCGAGCGAACAGGATGTAGGCGGCGAACATCGGCCCGACAGCGAGGTAGCCGGCGATGCTGAGGCCCAGGGGCGTCTCCAGCAGCGGCGCTGCGGTGAGCAGCGTGACGACCGAGAGCGGCAGAGCGGCGAGCCCGAACGCAGCCCCCATGGTGGCGCGGCCACGGTGCCCGGAGCGGACGATCTGGCCCGAGGCGAAGGTAAAGAGGGCGTAGCCCGCGCCCGCCGTGATGCCCAGGGCAACCCCGAGGGGCACCGTGTCAGTGCTCACGACCGACCCTGAACCGTGGCCTCCGCCGACGAGCAGGGTGACCCCGCCCAGCGCGATGGTGGTGCTGAGCATCCATCGCAGGGTCAGACGCTGACGACCGATCCGCCACTCCAGAAGCGCCGCGAACAGCGGGCCGGCGCCCAGCGAGACGACATTGCCGATCGCCACGCCCGCGAGATCCATGGAGGCATAGAAAGTCAACGGGTACACCGTCATGCCGAGGGCCGCGGAGATGAGCCACCCGCGCTGCGCTCGGTCGCGCACGATCGCCCATGAGGCTCGCGCACTCGTCGCGAACAGCAGTGCTCCCCCGACCGTCATGGTCGTCGCACCGATCGCGATCGGCGTCACAGCGGCCGGCAGGAACGTCGCGGTCGTGCCCGTCGTGCCCCACAGCATGGAGGCGAGTACGAGCGCCAGAATCGCTGCAGCCACTCGCCTGCCTCTCCGCTCACGCTCGCGGCTAGTCGGGTTAGGGTGCATCCATGACCGAGAGCGAACTCCTCACGCACTGGGCAAGCGCCCGATGGCACATCATTGTCTCCCAGATCGCGCCCACAATTCTGCTCGGAGCGACCGTCTGGATGCTCACCGCGGGTCTCGCCGACGCCGAGCTGCCCGTGCGCCTGGCGGCAGCAGGAATCCTGCTCGCCTCGGGCATCCTCGGCGCCGCCGCGCAGATTGCCGCCGCGAACGAGGGCAGCGCGATCGTCACGGAGCTGCGCGCACTGCCCGCCCGCTCGGCCCTCGGCGAGCGCATCGTGGCGACCTCGCGCGGCATCGAGATCGTGCGCGTCGTCGGGCCCGCGATCTTCGTGCTCGTGTTCGTCGCGTTGCTCTGGGCGCTGTTCCTCTAGCCACCGACTCGGTAGGCGGCGACGAGCAGCTCGCCGCGCACGAGCGCCATGCGGTCGACAACGTCGTCGGCCGCACGGCCTGACACCCCCGGCGCGACGACATCGAGCTCGCCCAGCGGCCGCAGGGGCGCGCATCGCAGTCGGATCACCGCCCAGCCCACGTCGGCGAGCAGCCGGTTCTTGCGTCGGTCGGAGCGCTCGCGCTCCCCCACGTGCTCGTCGCCCGCGCGCCCGATCGTGTCGAGCTCGACCGCGATCGCCAGCTCAGGCAGCACGATGTCGGGCCACACCTCGAGCGCGCCGAAGAACGGGGCGCGCACCCGGACGGCGTTGGGACTCATGTCAACGCTGAGCCGTGCGGCGATGAGCGCGCGCAACCGGCCTTCAGCGGCTGAGGTTGCGCGCGACGCCGCCGCGCTCACGAACGCCTCCCCCGGCGCCACATCCGAGGCCGACCTCCACAACTCAGGAGTCTGCACCGCTGGAAGGCGAGCGACACGCCCACCAGAGAGTCGTAGGCCCTGTGAGGCAGGCGCGACTCCTGAGTTGTGGAGACCGCGCACTCCTGAGTTGTGGAGATTTGCGAGTGACTCGACGGGGACCTCGGTCGGCGGCGCAGGGCGCGGGATGCCGCGCGGCCACTTCGGAGCGGGCGGCAGAGCCGAGGGCGTTGCGCAGACGGGGCACCACGAGCGACGCGAGCGCGCGGGTCGAGCGCGCTGCTCGGCAGGCGTGGCGACGAAATCGTGCCCGATGCCGCACACCCACACCAGCCAGACATCAGCCGCGGGGGGAATCTGGCTGAGCACGAGCTCGCGATTGCGATCGGGATGAAACTGTTGGACGAGCCTCGGAAAAACGGCCCAGGCATCCCGATAGGTGCCGATCGGATAGGGAACCTCATCACCCGTCACCCACTGACGGCGCGACCACCACGCCTCGACACTCACCGGCACGCGACCACGCTAAGCGGCCGCGCAGACACGCGGACGGGGAGATGAGCACAGAAGTGGGCCCTGACGGACTCGAACCGCCGACATCCTCGGTGTAAACGAGGCGCTCTACCAACTGAGCTAAAGGCCCGTGACTCGCACGATGCTACTCGAGCCCACCCACACGCGTGCACTCGCGCCCGCCCACGAGAGGTGCAGGTCGGCATGACTAGACTCGAGGGGCTCGAAACGGTCCCCCGCCGCAACCCGGCAGGTGGCGCCGTCGACACACTCTGTCTACCACCAGGAAGAGGTCAAGGGTGACGGTCAACGACCAGGATCCGTACTCGGTCAACAAGATGGACTCCGACCCAGAGGAGACCAGCGAATGGAATGAGTCGCTCGACGCGATCGTTCACGAGCGCGGCCCCCAGCGCGGCCGCGAAATCATGCTGAGTCTGCTCAAGCGCTCGAAAGAGCTGCACCTCGGGGTGCCGATGGTCCCGACGACGGACTATCTCAACACGATCGCCCCCGAGAACGAGCCCGCCTTCCCCGGTGATGAGGACCTCGAGCGCCGCTACCGCGCGTGGATCCGGTGGAACGCCGCGATCACCGTGCACCGCGCTCAGCGCCCCGAGATCTCGGTCGGCGGTCACATTTCGACCTACGCGTCGAGCGCCGCTCTCTACGAGGTCGGCCACAACCACTTCTTCCGCGGTGCTGACCACCCCACGGGCGGCGACCAGATCTTCTACCAGGGCCACGCCTCCCCCGGTATGTACGCCCGCGCCTACCTCGAGGGTCGCCTCTCGACGGATCAGCTGGATGGGTTCCGGCAAGAGAAGTCGCACCCCAGCGGCGGGCTGTCGAGCTACCCGCACCCGCGCCTCATGCCGAACTTCTGGCAGTTCCCGACCGTGTCGATGGGCCTCGGGCCGATCAACGCGATCTACCAGGCGCAGGTCAACAAGTACGTCACCCACCGTGGCATCGCCGAGGCAGACGACACGCAAGTGTGGGCATTCCTGGGCGATGGTGAGATGGACGAGGTCGAGAGCCGCGGCGCCCTGCAACTTGCCGCGAACGATGGCCTCGACAACCTGAACTTCGTCATCAACTGCAACCTGCAGCGTCTCGACGGCCCTGTGCGCGGCAACGGCAAGATCATCCAGGAGCTCGAGAGCTTCTTCCGCGGCGCCGGCTGGAACGTCATCAAGGTCATCTGGGGTCGAGAGTGGGATGCTCTGCTCGAGAACGACCACGAGAGCGCCCTGCGCGACCTCATGAACCGCACCCCCGACGGCGACTACCAGACCTACAAGGCTGAGTCGGGCGCCTTCATCCGCGAGCACTTCTTCGGCCGCGACCCGCGCACGGCCGCCATGGTCGAGCACATGAGCGACGACGACATCTGGAACCTCAAGCGCGGCGGGCACGACTACCGCAAGGTGTACGCCGCCTTCAAGGCGGCGACGGAACACAAGGGCCAGCCGACGGTCATCCTTGCGAAGACGGTCAAGGGGTACGGTCTGGGCCCGAGCTTCGAGGGGCGCAACGCGACGCACCAGATGAAGAAGCTCACCCTGGACAACCTCAAGAAGTTCCGCGATGAGATGCGCATCCCGATCACTGACGCTGAACTGGAGAAGGACCCCTACCAGCCGCCGTACTACCACCCGGGCAACGACGATCCGGCGATCCAGTACCTGCACGAGCGCCGTCGTGAGCTCGGGGGCTTCGTGCCCGAGCGCCGCACGAAGTACACGCAGGTCTCGCTCCCGGAGGCGAAGACGTACGAGGTCGTCAAGAAGGGGTCGGGCAAGCAGGAGGTCGCCACGACGATGGCCTTCGCCCGACTGCTCAAGGATCTTCTGCGGTCGAAGGACTTCGGGTACCGCATCGTGCCGATCATTCCGGATGAGGCGCGCACCTTCGGTATGGACGCCTACTTTCCGACCTCGAAGATCTACAATCCCGCCGGTCAGCACTACACAAGCGTCGACCGCGAGCAGCTGCTCGCGTACAAGGAGAGCCCGCAGGGCCAGATTCTGCACACAGGCATCAACGAGGCCGGCTCGGTGGCCGCGTTCACGGCCGTCGGCACGAGTTATGCCACGCACGGCGAGCCGCTCATCCCGGTCTACGTCTTCTACTCGATGTTCGGCTTTCAGCGCACGGGTGACGCCTTCTGGGCGGCCGGGGATCAGATGGCCCGCGGCTTCATCATCGGTGCGACGGCCGGCCGCACGACGCTCACGGGCGAAGGCCTGCAGCACGCCGACGGACACTCGCCGCTGCTGGCGAGCACGAACCCGGCGGTCGTGACCTACGACCCCGCGTTCGGCTTCGAGATCGGGCACATCGTCAAGGCGGGCCTCGAGCGCATGTACGGCGGGGAGCACCCCGACCCGAACGTCATGTACTACCTGACGGTGTACAACGAGCCGCAGGTGCAGCCGGTGGAGCCGGAGGGTCTCGACATCGACGGGGTCCTGCGCGGGCTGTACCGGTATCGGGCTGCCGAGAACATCGGACCGAAGGCGCAGTTGCTGGCCTCGGGGGTCGCGGTGCCGTGGGCGCTGGAAGCCCAGCAGCTTCTCGCCGACGACTGGAATGTCTCGGCCGACGTCTGGAGCGTCACCTCGTGGACGGAGCTGCGTCGCGACGGCCTGGCCGCCGACGAGCACAACTTCCTCCAGCCCAGCGAACGGCCACGGGTTCCGTACGTCACGCAGAAGCTCGAGAGCACCGAGGGGCCCGTGATCGGTGTCACCGACTTCATGCACGCCGTGCCCGACCAGATTCGTCAGTTCGTGCCCGGCGACTACGCCACGCTCGGGGCCGAGGGCTTCGGCTTCAGTGACACGCGCCCGGCCGCTCGACGGTTCTTCACGATCGATGGCCCGTCGATCGTCGTGCGCACACTGCAGCAGCTGGCGCGGCGCGGCGTCGTCGACCCGGCTGTCGTGCCGCAGGCGATCGCGAAGTATCGGCTCGACGACGTCACCGCCGGCACCACCGGTGCCGCCGGGGGCGACGCCTGACGCACGCGCCAGAGAATTTTCCGGGGGCCCCGCACGGCCGCCGTGGTGAGGGGAGGGTGCTTCTGTGGCCTCGATGACGAAGGCGCAGACGCTCACGTGGCTGCGCAACATTGCCGGCGACCTGTCGTCGGAGACCCTCCAACGGCTCGACGACACCCTGCCCTGGTACGGCACGATGCCGCCCAGCCGCCGCTCGGCCGTGGGACTCGTCGCCCAGGCAGGCATTACTTCCTTCATCAGCTGGTACGACGACCCCGGCTCGCAGGCCTGGATCGCGGCCGACGTGTTCGACGCCGCCCCGCGCGAGTTGCTGCGCTCGGTGAGCCTGCAGCAGACCCTGCAGCTGATCCGTGTCGTCGTCGAGGTGGTCGAGGAGCGCGTCAAAGGCCGTGACGAGAGCGTGCGTGAAGCGATCCTGTTGTACAGCCGCGAGATCGCCTTCGCTGCGGCAGACGTGTACGCGCGCGCCGCGGAAGCGCGCGGACTCTGGGATGCCCGGCTCGAGGCCCTAGTCGTCGATTCGATCCTCAGCGGTGAGTACGACAACGAGCTGCCCAGCCGCATCGCCGCTCTCGGCTGGAACGGGCACGGCGAGGTGTGCGTGCTCGTCGGTACGACCCCGCGCATCGTCGACGTCGACCAGCTGCGCCGCGTCGCGCGGCACGTCGAGGCGGACGTGCTCATTGGTGTGCAGGGCAATCGCCTCGTCGTCGTGATCGGCCGCGCGACACCCCGTGGGGAGGAGGGTGTCGTACCGCCACCCAGCCACACTTTCGCGCAGATCGCGGAAGCCCTCGAGCCCAGTTTCGGCGAGGGGCATCTCGTGCTCGGGCCTGAGGTGCCCGACGTCGTGGAGGCTGGCAAGAGCGCGAAGGCTGCACTGGCGGGCTTCGCCGTCGCGCGGTCGTGGCGCAACGCGCCCAGGCCCACCCACGCCGATGACCTGCTGCCAGAGCGGGCACTCGCCGGCGACCCCATCGCGCGGCGCACGCTCATTGACCGCATCTACACGCCGCTCAAGAACCACAATGTCGAGTTGCTCGGCACCCTGTGGGCCTACCTCGACAACGGGCGCAGTCTCGAAGCAACCGCGCGGGAGCTCTTCGTGCACCCCAACACGGTGCGCTACCGCCTCAAACGCATCAGCGAGGTCATCGGCTGGGATGCCACTGGCTCGCGGGAAGCGCTCATCCTGCAGTGCGCCCTCATCGTCGGCTCCATCGCCGAACCCGCGGGACCTCGCCGCTGACTGTAGATCACCCACAACGTCGCGACCGGCTTGTTCACGATCTCGACCAGCACCTCACCGCGACCCCCTTTGAGAGGATGGAACCCATGATCGTCGTCGTCGCCCCCGGGCAAGGCTCTCAGTCCCCCGGCTTCCTCACCCCCTGGCTCGACGACCCCCAGCACCGCGAGGCGCTCGGCCAGTACTCGGAGGCGGCGCAGGTCGATCTCATCGCCCACGGCACCGTTTCCGATGCCGACACGATCCGCGACACAGCCGTCGCCCAGCCCCTCATCGTTGCCGCAAGCCTGCTCAGCGCGCGCGCCCTGCTCGACGGCCGCCGCGACCGGGTGGGCGCCACCGCCGGGCACTCGGTGGGCGAGTTCGCCGCCGCAGCGCTCGCCGGCGTGCTGACCGAATCCGAAGCCCTGCGCCTCGTTGCCGAGCGCGGTCGTTCCATGGCCGACGCCGCCGCGCTCGTGCAGACGGGCATGAGCGCCGTCATCGGCGGTGACGCCGACGCGCTCGCTGCCCGCATCACCGAGCTCGGGCTCGAAGCCGCCAACGTCAACGGAGGCGGTCAGACCGTCGTCGCAGGTGAGTTGCCCAACCTGGAGGCGCTCGCGGCCGATCCCGTACCGGGAACACGCGTCATCCCGCTGCAGGTGGCCGGCGCCTTCCACACGAGCTACATGAGTCAGGCCGTCGAGCGCGTGCGCGCGGCGGCCGGCGGAGTCTCGGTCATCGATCCGGGCATCCGGCTCTACACGAACCGCGACGGCTCCGTCGTCGAGACTGGCGCCGCCTTCCTCGACCTCCTCATCGGGCAGATCTCCTCCCCCGTGCGGTGGGATCAGTGCATGGAGTCGATGGCGGCCGACGGCGTCACTGGCATCATCGAGCTGCTGCCCGGAGGGGCGCTCGCCGGCCTCGCCAAGCGCGGTCTGCGCGGCGTGCCCACCGTCGCACTGAAGACCCCCGACGACCTCCCTGCCGCGATCGAGATGCTGGAGAACGCATGAGCCCCGCGAGTCTGACCCAGTCCACGGGCGTGCCGTTCACGCGCATCCACTCCCTCGGGGCGGCGCGCGGCGACCTCGTCGTGCCCAACGACGACATCATCGGCCCCATCGACTCCTCTGACGAGTGGATTCGCCAGCGCACCGGCGTCATCACACGCACGCGCGCGAGCGCGAACGTTCAGGCCGTCGACCTCGCCGAGGCCGCGTCACGCGAGGCCATCGAGAAGGCGGGCATCGACGCGAGCGAGATCGGCGCCATCATCGTCTCCACCATCAGCAACACCGTGCAGACCCCCTCACTCGCCTCGCTGCTCGCCGACCGCATCGGCGCGACCCCCGCCCCCGCCTACGACGTCTCGGCGGCGTGCGCCGGCTACGCCTACGGCATCGCCCAGGCGGATGCCCTCATTCGCGCGGGCGCGGCCCGCTACGTGCTCGTGGTCGGTGCCGAGAAGCTGAGCGACTTCGCGAAGCCCACCGACCGCACGATCTCGTTCCTCCTCGGCGACGGCGCCGGCGCTGCCATCGTGGGTCCCGCCGACGAGCCCGGCATCGCTGCGACCGTGTGGGGCTCCGACGGCTCCAAGTGGGACGCCGTCGGAATGGACCGGCCGCTGCGCGAGGCCTTCGAGGACCCGGACGGCGAGTACCCCACGCTGCGGCAGGAAGGCCAGACCGTCTTCCGCTGGGCCGTGTGGGAGATGGCCAAGGTCGCCAAGCAGGCACTCGACGCGGCCGGAGTCAGCGCCGACGATCTCGCGGCCTTCATCCCGCACCAGGCCAATATGCGCATCATCGACGAGTTCGCTAAGCAGCTGAAGCTTCCCGACAGCGTCATCGTCGGGCGCGACATCGCCACGACCGGCAACACCTCGGCGGCGTCGATTCCCCTCGCGACGCATCGACTGCTCGCCGAGCATCCGGAGCTCAGTGGGGGTCTCGCCCTGCAGATCGGCTTCGGGGCGGGCCTCGTCTACGGCGCCCAGGTGGTGCGCTTGCCCTAGGCCCGCGCGGCCTCCCCCGACCCCGACCCCAGCCCGCCCTAGGATGGGTGACGGTCATACACACCCCTGAGGAGACAACACCATGGCACTGTCCACCGAAGAAGTTCTCGCCGGCCTCGCCGAGCTCGTCAACGACGAGACGGGCATTGCGACCGATTCGGTCGAGCTCGACAAGTCGTTCACCGACGACCTCGACATCGACTCCATCTCGATGATGACGATCGTCGTCAACGCCGAGGAGAAGTTCGACGTCAAGATCCCCGACGAAGAGGTCAAGAACCTCAAGACCGTCGGCGATGCCGTCACCTACATCGTGGGCGCCCAGGGCTGACCTGACCCACGAGTGCGCACTGATGCCGGGGATGGCACCCCGGTGCCGCCCCGGCATCGCCCGCACGCCCCGCACCACACGCAGAGAGTTGACGTTATGACCACCATCGTCGTCACCGGAATCGGTGCCACCACTCCCCTCGCCGGGACAGCCCGCGACAGCTGGGACGCGCTGCTGCGCGGAGAATCCGGCGTGAACACCCTCGAGCACGACTGGGTCGCCGAGCACGAGCTGCCCGTGACCTTCGCCGCCGAGGCCGCCGTGCGCCCCTCGGAGGTGCTCGCACGGCAAGAGACCAAGAGACTTGACCCCTCCGCCCAGTTCGCGCTCATCGCCGCGCGCGAAGCCTGGGCCGACGCGGGCACCCCCGAGGTCGCGCCCGAGCGCATCCTCGTCGACTACGCCACCGGCATCGGCGGTCTCTGGACCCTCCTCGATGCATGGGACGTGCTCAAAGAGAAGGGGCCGCGCCGTGTGCTGCCCATGACGATCCCCATGCTCATGCCCAACGCGGCCGCCGCCGCGATCAGCATGGACCTCGGCGCCCGCGCGGGCGCGCGCACGGTCGTGTCGGCCTGCGCTTCGGGCACGGAGGCCATCGCCAACGCCTACGAGCACCTGCAGCAGGGGCTGGCCGATGTCGTCGTCGCCGGCGGCACCGAAGCGGTCGTGCATCCTTTGCCCATCGCCGCGTTCGCGTCCATGCAGGCGCTCTCGCGACGCAATGACGACCCCGCCGCCGCCTCGCGCCCCTACGACGTCGACCGCGACGGATTCGTGCTGGGCGAGGGCGCCGCGGCGATCGTGCTCGAGACGAAAGAGCACGCGCTCGCGCGCGGTGCCCGCATCTACGCCGAGCTCGCCGGCGGCTCCGTGACCTCCGACTCGTTCCACATCACGGCGCCCGACCCCGAAGGCTCGGGCGCCGCGCGCGCCGTCGTCGCGGCGCTCGAACAGGCCGGCGCCTCGCCCGCCGACGTCTCGCACATCAACGCTCACGCGACCTCCACGCCCGTCGGTGACATCGCGGAGTATGCCGCGCTCGAGCGCGTCTTCGGCGATCGGGTGCACTCCATCCCCGTCTCGGCGACCAAGGCTGCCACGGGGCACCTGCTGGGTGGTACGGGAGCGCTCGAGGCCGTCTTCACGATCCTCGCGCTGCACGAGCGCACCGCGCCCCCGACCATCAACGTCGACAACCAGGACGAGCGCATTCCGCTCGACGTCGTCACCGCGCCTCGCGCGCTCGGCGACGGCGACCTGCTCGCCCTGTCGAACTCGTTCGGCTTCGGCGGCCACAACTCGGTCGTCGCCTTCCGCACCGTCTAGCGCGGAGCGCAGGGCGGGTCAGCCGGCGCGGTGGTGCAGCCAGACGACGCGCGTGCCCTCGTCGCCCGCGTGGCGGAAGGCTTCGAGCTCGTCGTCCCAGGCCTGACCGAGGGCGAGCCGAAGCTCACGGTGCAGTTCGAGGGCGTTGCTGCCAGCAACCTCCATGGCGTAGCGCACGCGGTCTTCGGGGATGACCGTATTGCCCACGGCATCCAGCTGGGCGAAGAAGATGCCGAGGTCGGGCGTGTGCATCCAGCGGCCTCCGTCTGACCCCGGCACAGCATCCTCGGTGACCTCGAAGCGCAGGTGCTCCCAGCCGCGCAGCGCGCTCGCGATCTTTGCACCAGAACCTGCCTCGCCCTCCCAGAGGAACTCGGTGCGCTGGGTGCCGGGCAGCACGGGCTGGTCGATCCAGTCAAAGTTGACGGCACGATCCAGAGCGCGACCCGCGGCCCACTCGATGTGGGGGCAGAGCGCGCGAGGAGCGGAGTGCACAAAAAGCACTCCGCGAGCGGTTGCATCAGCCACAGTTCACTCCGTTTCGTTCAGGTGCGACTTCCCCATCGACCTGGCTCGGAGTGAGCGTGGAGCGTGTTCAGTTGGAACGGGTGCCCGTCGGGGCCCATTATCCACCCCCGGAGGCCGAAATGACAAGCGTGTGATTCCGGTAGCGTCCCGCGGGCGTCGCCCTCGCCTAGGGTGACGTCATGGCGCTTCGTCATTCCCTCCTCGCCGTGCTCACACTCGGGCCCGCGTACGGCTACCAGTTGCACGGTGAAGTCGTCGAACGCAGTCGACGCGACAGCCCCCTCAATGTCGGCCAGGTGTACTCAACGCTCGACCGCCTCCGCCGCGACAATCTCATCGCTTCCGCCGGCATCACCGACGACAATCTGCCTCTCTACGAGCTCACCGACTTGGGGCTCATCGAGGCGCGGATGCACCTCACCGAGCCCGACCTCGCCGACTGGCACGACATGGTCGAGTGCGTCCTCCTCGCTCTCTCCCTCCCCGGCAACCACCACGAGACCCTGCTCACCCACTACCGACGGCTGTGGGAGCCCTCCGCGAACGCCTCCAGCGAAACCTTCGATCCCACAGGCGGGCCGGCTCAGGCGGCAGCCGAGCACGCCGCACGCTTGCTCCGCTCTGCAGCGCTCGCGTGGCTCGACTCGCTGCCCGAGATCGAGCCCTGGCCGCTGCGTACCGACCGTCGTCGTCGAGGGCGCCGGGCAGCCGAGGCTGGGCATCCACCCATGTGAGTCGGCGACGGTTCACCAGGGGTGGGGCGCCTACTTTGCCTCGCTGTAGCGTTGCACGGCCGCCACCGTTAACGGGAAAGACACCGGGGTCTCACCGAACACGATGCGCCCCGCCTCCGCCGCGGCCTCGCGCAGCCCCGCCTCGACCTCCGGCACCCGCTCGGTCGGGCTGTGCACGACGAGCTCGTCGTGCACGAAGAAGACCAGGTGCGGTTGCTGCTCCAGCCGACCATCCTCCGCGCGCCACAACCGCCGCCGTACCCCCGCCAGCCACGCGAGCGCCCACTCCGCTGCCGTGCCCTGCACGACGAAGTTGCGGGTGAAGCGACCCCAGGAGCGGGCATCCGCGCGGGCAGCGCGCTGCACGGCCTCCGCGGCACCCTCAGCACTCGCGCGCGACTGACGCTCGAGCCACTGCGCACTCGGCGGGGGCGACGCTCGGCCGAGAAGAGTCGTCACCGTGCCCCCACGCTCCCCCGCGCGGGCCGCCGCCTCGACAAAGGCGATCGCCGCGGGAAAGGACCGGGCGAGACGCGGCAGCACCCGAGCGCTCTCACCGGTGGTGCCGCCGTACATGGCCCCGAGCATCCCCAGCTTGGCGTGCTCGCGCGAGTCGACCACGCCGCGCTCGACCATACCCGCGTAGAGGTCGACGCCCGCGCCGGCGCGCGCCATCGCCTCGTCACCCGACAGAGCGGCGAGGATGCGCGGCTCGAGCTGCGCGGCATCCGCGACGACGAGCGACCACCCCTCGTCGGCCCGCACCGCCCCGCGCACCTGCCGCGGCAACTGGAGCGCGCCCCCACCGTCGGACGCCCAGCGGCCGCTCGACGCGCCCGCGGGCACGAACACCGGCCGGAACCGACCGTCGCGCACCCACTCGTCGAGCCAGTTCCAGCCGTTCGCCGTCCACAGCCGCGCGAGGCTCTTGTACTCCAGCAGCGGCGCGATCGCCGGGTGCCGCACGCGCTGCAGCTCGCTCTGCCGCGTCGACGCGACCTCTATGCCCGCCGCGCGCAGAGTCTTCACCAGCTCGGTCGGCGAGTCGAGGGGCACCGAACCGCCGCCGAGCAGCCGCGACACCTGGGCCGCGAGCTCGTCGAGTCGCTGCGGGCGGGCACCCGGGGTGGGCCGGGGCCCCAGAGCCGCCGTCAGGAGCGCATCGTGGTCACTCACACTCCACGGCAGTCCCCCGTGCGTCATCTCGGCGGCCGCGAGGCCTCCGGCCGACTCCGCCGCGGCGAGCAGGCCCAGTTGGCGCGCACGAGGGTGCGCCGCGATCGCAGCGCGCTGCCCGCGGAACGTGACGGATGCGGGCGTCGCGGCGGGGGCATCCTCACCCGGATCGACGTCGAAGAGCGTCTCGGCGGGGCGCACCACGGGGCGGGCGGGCGCACGAAGCTGGTGCTCGCGGCGCGCCGGGCGCCCCTCGATACCCGCCAAAATGCCCTCGACGAGCTGGAGGTCGTGGCAGCGTTCGACGCGCACGCCCGCGGCCAGCAGGGGCGGGTACCACCGCGCGGTGTCGCTCCACACCCAGCGCGGATGCTCCGCCTCCCGCCCGGCGACGACCCCCGGCAGGTCGGCTTCCGTCGTGACGGTCGCGCGGCCGGTGGTCGCCCCGTCGTCACCAATGTCGATGAGCGCCACGCTCGCGCCCCGGCGCTCAACGATGATCGGCATGCCCCCAGTCTGCCGCCCGCCGCCGACGCGCGGCTGCACCCGCTGCTGCCGCGCCGCATCTCCCGCTACCGCCGCGCCGCGTCTCCACATCTCAGGAGTTTCGGCAACGAAGGCCGTGCGACACGCCGACAGGAGTGCCGCACAGCTGCTCACGCCGCGCCGACTCCTGAATTGTGGAGACGGAGGTGGTGCCACTCAGGCCAGGGCTCAGTGCAGGAGCGAGCCGTCCTTGGCGAGCACGTTCTTCTCGCCGGCCTCGATGGGGAAGGGGAACCGGTTCTGCTTCGGCGGCAGGGGGCAGTTGAAGTTGTAGCTGAAGGCGCACGGAGGCAGGATCGCCAGGTTGAAGTCGAGCGTGATCGAGCCGTCGGGGTTCGGGGCGAGGAACAGGAAGCGGCCGACGCTGTAGGTCGCCTCGCCATTGGTGGCGTCGGCGAACACGAGCTGCAGCGCCCGCCCCGACTTGAAGGCCGAGATGTCGTAGTCGACACCGTCGTGCGTGAACCGGATCTCCCCCGGCACGACCTCGTCGCGCGTCTGCCCGTCATCCTTGAGGTGCTCGAAGCCGACGGTCGTGCCACCCTCGATCTCGCGGAAAGAGCCCGTCACCACCCAGTCGGGGTTGTACGGGTAGGCGTCGATGCCCCCGAAGTTCTCGATACCCTCGCTGCGCGCATCCCAGACGCGCAGGGCGTAGGCGCCGCCCTCGCCCGCGATGACGAAGCCCGTCGTGTGGTCGTCGAAGACGACGCTGCTCGGCGCAGGGTCGTTCTTGGCGCGCACACGCACCGTGCCGTCGACGAGCTCGCCGTCGACCGTGATGCCGTCTTCGCGCGAAGCCGTCACGAGCAGGCCGCCCTCCGGCGCGGGTGCCCAACGGCCGGGCACGCCCCAGATCGTCTGCTCGCTGTCGAGCCACTGCGTGTTGACGAGCGCGAGCGGGCCCTGCGGCTGCACGGCGGCAAGGTCGCGCCGCTCACGGAAGGTCGCGTAGCGCTCGGCGGGGGTCGGGGCGGGGGCGGTGTCGGCCATGCCCCCATCCTCCCCACAGCGCCGGATGCGCGCCAATCGACGCGCGGTCAACCGGCGACTGCGCGATGGGCCCGCTTCGCTCTCGGCTCTCAGCCGCCCAGCATGGCGAGCACGAGCACCGCACCCGCGGGCACGCTCGCCAGCACCGTGGACGAGAAGACCCGGAGCCGTGCCGCAGATTCCGGTGCTCGGGCCACGCCGGCAGGGCGGGCGATCGCCCACTCCGCGGTGGCCCAGGCCGCCGTGACAGCGAGCACGACGAGCGTCATGACCCGCACCCCGTCGCTCGCCGGCGCTCCGACCGCGAGGCCGGTAATCTGCACGAGCGCGACGGCACCCCACGGCACGATGACGAGCACGGTGAGAATCGCGTACGGCCACAGATGGCCGCGCCCCGTGCTGGCGCGCGGCGTGCGGTCTTGGAGCCATCCGAGCAGGCCGCCGCTCGCCGCGAGCGCGTAGGCGAGCACAATCGTCGCCGCCACGCCGCCGCCGTTGAGCAGCATGACGATCACGATGGTGATGCCAAGGGACTGAGAGACCGCGATCCAGTGCACGGTGGAGGCTGTGGCGGCGGCGAGGGTACTCCGCCGGGAGCGCGCGACGAGGAACGTCTGCAGGACGCTCGTGACGAGAACGGCCGCCAGCATTCCCCGCACGGCCTCCGCCGTGAACACGAGACCGGCGACGAGCGACGTGGAGCCGTCCACAGCCAGACGCGGCGGTTCCACCACGACGAGCGTCTCGAGCTGGGCGTCGGTGAGCCCGAGCGCAACGAGCGTGACGAGCGCCTGCACGACGAGCACGAGCGCCGCGAGACGCGAGTCGGCCGCGCGCGGCGCAGGAACAACGAACCCCATGTGGTCTCCCATTCTCGCCACGACAGTGTTCACGCGACGACGGTAGGGCGGACGGGACTTGAACCCGTGACCGATGGATTATGAGTCCACTGCTCTAACCAGCTGAGCTACCGCCCCGTGGCCCGGCGGGCGAGCCGCTCACACTCTACCGAGCGCGCGCGTCACGGACCGTGCTGACCCGCGCTCAGGTGCCGTGCTGCTCCGCCTCGTCAGACACCGGTGCCGACACCTTCTCGCCGCGGTAGAGCGCCTCGAAGGTGTCGAGGGTGCGGGTGATGTCGTGATCGGCGACGATCGACAGGCTCTCGCGCTTGAGGGCGAGCAGCTCGTCGTGCGGCATCGTGAAGACCTTGGTGAGCAGGGCGGCGAACTGCTCGACGTTGCCGGGTTCGTACAGGTACCCGTTCTCGCCGTCGTGAATGAGGTGCGGCAGCGCCATCGCGTTGGCGCCGATGACCGGCAGGCCGGAGGCCATCGCCTCCATGGTCGCAATCGACTGCAGTTCGGCCCGCGAGGGCATGGCGAACACGGATGCCCGGGTCAACTGCTGCTTGAGGTACGACTCGGGCGCGTGGCCGGCGAAGTGCACGCGGTGCGAGATCTCCAGCTGCGCGGCGAGGCGCTCGAGCGCGGGGCGCTGCTCGCCGTCGCCGATGATCTCGATCTTGACGTCGAGCTCAGAGTCGAGCATCGCCGCGGCGCGCAGCAGCTCGTCGATGTGCTTCTCTGACTCCACGCGGCCGAGAAAGAGAACGACGTTCTCGGTGCGGGGCGCGAGGTTCGGCTCGTAGTGATCGATGTGCAGGCCGCAGCTGATCGGGTAGACACCGCTCAAGTGGGTGTAGCGCTCGATGTAGTCGGCGGCCTTGCGGGTTGGCGTCGTGACCGCTTCGGCGAGCCCAAACGTGCGCGCCGCGGCATTCCACGCTCCGCGGACCGCGGGCTCGCGCAGCGGCCCGATGAAGGGCGTGAACTGCAGGCCGTTCTCGGGCATGAAGTGATTGGTGCCGACAAGACGAATGCCGCGCTTGACGGCCTCGCGCGCGAGACCGCGGCCGACGACGATGTGCGACTGGAAGTGCACAACGTCGGGCTTGACCTCGTCGAGGACGCGCGCCGCATTCTGCTCGACCCGCCACGGCAGCGCGTACCGTAGCCAGGGGTGCGGGTACCAACGCCACGACCGCAGGCGGTGCACGGTCATCTGTTCGCCCTCGTGCACCTCGACGCCCGTGCGGTTGGGGCCGGCCTCGAAGCCCGGTGCGACGACGTGCACCTCGTGACCGCGCGAGACGAGTCCCGCCGCGAGCCGCTCGGCGAACTTGGCGGCGCCGTTCACATCGGGGGCGAACGTGTCTGCTCCAATGAGAACACGCAACGGGCGGGAGGTCGACTCGCTCGCGGATGGTACGTCAGGCACGGCGATGAGGTTCCTTGCAGTGATCGTCGGGCGCAACGGCGCCGCGGTCGGGGAGGATCGACTCCTCTACGCTAGCGCAGGCGAGCCGCCGAGCGGGCGCCTACCGGTGCGTTTGCGGGTGGTGCTTGGCCAGTTGGAGAACCCCGAAGATCGCCACCGCGCCGACGAAGACCGCGGCAACGGCGGCGAGTGGCGGCATGAGGGCGGTCTCCCCCAGCACGATGACCCCGATGAGCACCGCCACGAGCGGGTCGATGACGGTGAGGCCCGCGATCACGAGATCGGGCGAGCCGACCGAGTAGGCGGTCTGCACGAAGTATCCTCCGACGGCCGCGGAGGCGAGCAGCGCCACGAGGGCGAGCACGGTGAGCCAGTCGAAGTTGCCGTTGACGACGCGGTTGATGACAACCTTCGCGAGCGTCGCCACGAAGCCGAACAGAATGCCCGCGCCCACGATGTAGAACATCGCTGAGGCCGACTTGCGCACCATCATGAAGGCCACCCCGAAGCCGACCGTCGTGACCCCGAGGATGCCCAGCACGGTGAGCAGTTGACGCTCGTCGATGACCCGCTCCACAGCCCACACTGCGGCGATGGCCACGAAGATCCCCACCCCGACGACGCACAGGACGATGGCCCGAATCGCGTAGCGATCAAGCTGGATGCGCGACACGCGCGCGTTGACGATCGCGGTCAAGACGAGGGCTGCGACGCCAAGTGGCTGCACGACGATGAGAGGTGCGAACCCGAGTGCGGTGAGCTGGAACACGACCGCGAGCCCGAGCATGATCGTGCCGAGCACCCAGGACGGCCGCGCAAGCAGATGGAACAGCTGCCGCGGGCTCAAGCCAGCCCGGCTGCCGTCGCCGTGGGATACCTCGACCTTGGAGACCCCCCGGTGCTGGAACTGCGCCCCGAGGGAGAGGAAGACGGCGCCGACAAGAGCGATGGGAATGCCGAGGGCCTGGAAGGGCGTGAGGCTGATCTGGTCAGCCAGATCACTCAGCTCGGGCGGCACGGGCGTCAATCTACTCCCCGCAGGATCGATATTCTGGCTGACATGGCCGTGCTCCCCATCCGCATCACCGGCGAGCCGGTACTGCACTCCCCCGCCGCGCCCGTGGAGGCAGTCACCGACGAGATTCGCACGCTCGTCGCCAACATGATCGAGACGATGCGGGCGGCTCCGGGGGTCGGCCTCGCAGCTCCGCAGGTGGGGGTGGATGCGCGCATCTTCGTCTACGACTGGGTCGACGACAGCGGCGCCCATCACGAGGGCGTCGCCATCAACCCCGAGCTGCTCGTGAGCCCCCCGCCCCTGGGCGAGCCTGATGAGGACGAGGACTCAGAGGGGTGCCTCTCGGTGCCCGGTGAGCGGTTCCCGCTGCGACGCTCCGAGCGCGCCCTGCTGCGCGCGACCGACCTGGAGGGTCGACCATTCGAAGTGCACGCCGCCGGCTGGCTCGCGCGGATCTTCCAGCACGAGAACGACCACCTCGACGGGGTGCTCTACGTCGACAGACTCGCGCACCCGCACGGCAAAGCGGCCCTCAAGGCCATCAAGAAGCAGTCCTGGGGCTCACCCGGTCAGAGCTGGCTGCCGGGCCGCGACGACCTCGACGCGTGAGGCGTACCTAGGCAGCCCAGCCGAGCATCCGGAGCACTGCTGCAGTGAGCGCGGCGACGATGATGACGAGGATGAAGGGCGTGCGGATCGCCAGGAGACCCGCCGCGACCACGATCGCGGGCAGCCGTGCGTCGAGCACGAGCTGCTGCCCCACGCTCACGGTCTGCACGACGATGAGCGCCGACAGCAGCGCCACCGTGACGAGGTTGGCGGTGCGGGCCGCCGTCGGCGTTTCGAGCACGCGCGGCGGCACGAGGTAGCCGACGAGCTTGAGCGAGAGCACAGCGATCGAGGCGAGCAGGATGATCTGCCACACGGTCATCGGTGGGCCTGCCCTGCGTCGGGCGCGGGCGGGCCGTGCTCCTCGAGTGCCGGGTCATGGGGAGTGAGCGGCTCGGTGCCGGGGCGGGGCCCGAAAAGGTTGGGCAGGCCGACGGCGAGGGCGACGAGAGCGGCGACGAGCACGGGCAGGCCGGGCGGCAGCATCGGGATGGCGACCGTCGCGACGACCGCGGCCGCGATGGCGACGACGACGGGCTGCAGCGCGGTGAGACGCGACCACACGAGGCCGAGGAAGGCCGCGGCGGCGGCCGCGTCGAGACCGAACCGGCTGACGTCGCCCAGGAGGTCGCCGAGGAGGGCTCCCGCGAGGGTCGTGAGGTTCCAGCCGCCGTAGATCACGAGCCCCGTTGTCCAGAACCCGACCCGTTGACCCTCCGGGGTCGGCTGGGCGGTCGAGACGGCGGTCGACTCGTCGATCGTGAGGTGGCCGGCGGCGAGCCGCTTGAGCCATCCCGGCCCCACAATCGGCGACACCCGCACGGCGTACAGGGTGTTGCGCAGCCCCAGCAGGGTCGCGCCCGCGATGGCGGCGGGCCCGGCGGCCGTACCACCCGACGCGAGCACGCCAATCAGCGCGAACTGCGAGCCGCCCGAGAACATGAGGAGGCTCAGCACACATGCTTGCCACACGTCGAGGCCCGCAGCAACAGCGAGCGCGCCGAACGACACTCCGTAGGCCGACACCGCGAGACCGACCGCGAGCGACGCTCGGCGGGCGATCCGGCCCTCAGCGGTGGGCGCCACGGGCGGCCGCGGCCGCACGCACGGAGGCCAGCAGAAGCTCGGGCTCGACGTCCTTGTAGAGCAGAGCATCCGCGCCGGCCTCAGCGGAGGCGCCCACGAAGTCTTCGAGGTCCAGAGACGTCATCAGCACCACGCCGGGAGGGCCGCCCTGCTCGCGCACCGTCGCATCCCCGCGGATGCGCTCGGTCGCCGTCAGACCGCCGACCCGAGGCATGCGCACGTCCATGACGATCACGTCGAGGGGCACCCGTCGCGCGATCGCGAGCGCGCGAGCGCCGTCGGGAGCTTCGGCCACCACCTCGAGATCGTCGTGGGATTCGAGGATCATGCGCCAGCCGAAGCGCTGCTGTGACGAGTCGTCGACCAGGAGCACCGCCAGGGTCATGACGAACCTCCGGTCGCCCCCAGCGGAGGCGCCGTCATCGTCGCGCGAATCGAGGGGAAGACGACCGTGAGCGAGAAGCCGACACCGGGAACCGGCTGCGCGGTAAGCATGCCGCCATACAGCTCAGCACGCGACCGCATCTCCCGAATGCCCTGACCCTCCACGTCGTCGGTGAGGGCACGGAGGTCGTCGTCGAGCGTGTACGCGCGCTGCTTGGCGTCGTTGGGGTCGATGCCCTCCCGTCGAGCTGCCGCGCGCACACCGTCATCCTCGACCTGGATCTGCAGGCCGTCGCCGGACCACATGAAGCTCACCCGCGCCTCGGTTCCCGCCCCCCCATACGTGAGCGCGTTCGCGAGCGCTTCCTGCAAAATGCGGTAGATCGCCAGTTCGACACCCTGAATGAGGTCGACGGGCGAACCGTGCTCCTCAAACACCACGTCGAGCCCCGAGTCGCGCATGACCGCAAACAGGTCACGGGTCGAGCGCAGCTGGGGGTGCGGTTCTGCGCTGGCCTCCCCCTCGCGCACGACGCTCATCACGCGGCGCAGATCGGCCTGGGTCGTGCGCGCGGTCTCCGCGATCGCCTCCGCGGCGCGCGCCGCCGTGGCCGGCTCACGCTCCGCCGTGAACCGGATGCCGTCGGCGCGGGAGATGACCGTCGAAATGGCGTGCACCGACAGCTCGTGCAACTCTCGGATGACGCGTAGTCGACCCGTCTGCTCGGCCAGCGAGAGCTCCAGGTCGATGCGCTCGCGCTCGGCCGCCGCACGGTCGAACGCCGTGCGCTTCGCGCGAGACCGGGCGCGCATCCACGCGACCAGCAGAACGAGCGTGGTCAGCAGCAGCACGACGGCAGACGGCCCCAGAATCAGCACGAGGAACATCGCGTTGGCGGCGATCCACTCATCCATGGTGTGCTCCTGATGCTCGACGCTGGCCTCTCGCCCCACGCCAGAAAGAGGGGGCACCTGCCACGCTACCGTGGCGCTCGTGCTCCGCGCACGGCCCCGCGAAACCCGGGTGGGAGTCGCGGTGCGCGAGGCGGAAGGAAGCGGTGGCTCCCCGAGTTGGACTCGAACCAACAACCTGCCGGTTAACAGCCGGCTGCTCTGCCAATTGAGCTATCGAGGATCGTCTTGAACGGCGCGTCTACGTTATCAGACCCCACCCGTACCGCCGGACGCCGAGCAGGTCGCGCGGGCACGACGCTGGGGGTGTCGTGACTAGTAGCCTGCGGCAGGATCGACGAGGCCGACGAGGCGACCGTCGCCGAGGAACCCGCGCACGTTCTCGGTCACGCGCTGCGCAAGCAGAGGAGCCGTCATCTCGGGTGTGTCCGCCGAGTGCGAGGTGATGAGGCAGCGCGGCTCGCCCCACAGGGCGTGGTCTGGCGGCAACGGTTCGGGCTCCGTCACGTCGAGACCCGCGCCGGCGAGACGCCCCGAGGCGAGCGCCCGCACAAGAGCGGCCGTGTCGACGAGCGCGCCCCGAGCAATGTTGACGAGCCCGGCGCCCTCAGGCAGCAGCGCGAGCTCGCGCTCACCGATGAGGTGGCGGCTCGCCGACGTGGCTGCCGCCGCGAGAATGAGCACCTCGGCGCGCGGGAGCACCTCGTGCAGGGCATCCGCGGTCACGGTCTCATCGGCACCCACCATCGGCGCCGCCGTGCGCCGCACGACGGTCACGTGCACGCGGTACGGCGCGAGCAGGCGTAGCACCTCCGCAGCGATGCCGCCCGCCCCCACCAGTACGACGCGCCGGCCGTAGAGCGACTGGCCGGTGCGCTGCTGTGCCCACTGCGCGTGGCGCGCCTTCGGCGCGAGTTCGCGCAGCACGGCCTGGGCGAGCGTCACCGCGTGCTCGGCGACGGGCTCCGAGTAGGCGCCCTTCGCACTCGTGAACACGGGGCCCGAGCCGTCGGCGTAGTCGCTCAGCAGGTCGGCGAACGCGTCGACCCCCGCCCACGGAAGCTGTACCCAGCCGATCTGCGGATGCGCCCTCAGCAGCCCCCGCAACTCGTCGGCGCGCTTCTCACTCAGCCACACCACACCGCGGGTGCTCGCGTCGATATCGCGCACTTCCCCGCCACCCGCGACCACAGCCTCGACGAAGGCATTCGGAGCGCTCGGCAGCACCGCGATCGGCCCAGGTTCACACCTCTGCGAGGGCAGAGCCCCCGTACCGCAGAGAGGGTCGCGGTGCTGCTGCTCAGTCACGATGGCTCCAGAGAGTCAGGCCTGCGTGAGTTCCGCGAGGCGTCGAACGTAGGGGTGCAATGCCGTCTCGAGTACGTCGTCGATCGCACCCATGCCGACCAGTTCACCACGGTGCAGGACGGCGAGGCGGTGCGACAGCCTGCGCACTTCTCCGATTTCACTGCTGATCACGAAAGCGGCGAACCCGCGGTGCCGTTGCACTTCGGCCAGATGACCCAGGATGGTCGCTCGCACTGTGGCGTCCACGCCCGAGGTGGCCTCGTCGGCGACGAGCAACTCAGGGTCGAGCACGAGCGCGCGGGCAATCGCGACTCGCTGACGCTGCCCGCGGCTGAGCTCGTGGGGGTACTTCGGAATTGTCGCGAGGGTCAAGTGCATCGCATCGATCGACTCCGCAACGATCCCGCCCGCGAGGGTGCGGTCGAGCTTCGGGTCGCGCTCGAACAGAGGCAGCGACACATTCTCACCCACCGTCAGGTGAGGGTCGAGCACAGCTCCGGCATCCTGGGGAACATACCCGACCCGCAGGGCCAGATCGGCGTCGTCGCGCTTGCGCAGGCGACGCACATCCCGCCCCAGCACCTCCAGTTCGCCGCCCGTGATGCGGGGGCCGCGCTCAATCGTGCGCGACGTCAAGCCGGCGATCGCGCGGGCCAGAGTGCTTTTGCCGCTGCCCGACTCGCCGATCATCGCGAGCGTCTCGCCAGAGGCGATCTCGAGACTCACTCCCCGCACCGCTTGCACGGAGTATCGGCTGCCACCCGGTGCATAGCGCAGCGTCAGATCGTGGGCGATCACGGCCGGGCGCGTGTTCACCGGGTCGCTCGAGGCGTCCTCCGACGTCGTGGCGGTCTTCTCCAGCACGGCGGCTCCCCTCGCACAGGCCGATGCATGACCAGCCTAGCGAGCAGACGCGAGGGTTCCATCCGCCTCGCGCGCCGACGCACAGGTGTCGTCGCCCCGCTGTCTGCGGACAGGAGCCGGCAGTCAATCGCCCCGCACGCGACGGCGCTCCGCCTCGATCTCGACCATCTGCTGCTGCAGGGCGCGGTAGCGATCCGGGTCGGCGGCGGAATCCATGCGCTGCAGGGCTCCGAGCAGCTCCGTCTTGCGGCGCAGCAGGTCACGCTCGATGAGCGAGGTCGTCACCCCGCGGCAGTAGGTTGCCACGTGCCCATCGCGGATCGGCAAGGGTGCGATCGCGAGCTGGGTCACGAGGGGGCCGAACGCGCGGGGCGCTTCCTCCGTGACCCTGCGCACCCAGTCCGGAGTGCCGTAGTGCTCCAGAGCGACGAGCAGAGCATCCCGCACCGTTGCGAGAGCGGGCTGACTGAACGTCGTCTGCAGGGCCGTGCGCGCCGTCTCGATCGGCACCTCACCCGGATGCTGCAGCAGCGCCATGAGAAGCTCCTGCTCGAGCCTCGTGACTGGATCGGTCGGCAGCTGGGCAAGGCCGATCGTCGGCGCCTCGGCGTCGGCCTGCGCGGCCGCCGCGTCCCCCGCGGCGATCGGCGCGCGGCCCTGAGTGTCTCTGCGTGCGGGGTCAGAGGTCAAGGGGCGTGGCGGGCGGGCTGTCTGCTGCCGTGCGGCGTGCACGGCGCGACCCACCTCGCGCGGCTCGATGCCGATCCAGCCAGCGACGGAGCGCTCATAGCCGATCGAGAGAGCCTGATCACGGATGTCGGCCACGATCGGAGCGGCCGCGCGCAGCGCCGACACCCGACCCTCCACGGTCTCGAGGTCGAAGCGATCGAGCTGGCGACGCACCATGAACTCGTACATGGGCTTGCGGGTCGACACGAGGGCGCGCACAGCGTCGTCGCCGCGCTCCAGTCGGAGATCGCAGGGGTCGAGCCCCTCCGGCGGCACCGCGACATACGTCTGCGCCGCGAAACGCTGCTCCTCGATGAAGGCACGACTCGCCGCCTTCTGACCGGCCTCATCTGGGTCGAAGGTGAAGACCACCTCGCCGAGCTGCGTCGTGTCAGCGTTCGCCGTGTCGCCCATGATGCGGCGGATCACCTTGATGTGGTCGGTGCCGAACGCCGTGCCACACGTCGCCACCGCCGTCGTCACGCCCGCCAGGTGGCAAGCCATGACATCCGTGTACCCCTCCACGACGACGACGCGCTTCTGCTTCGCGATGTCACGCTTGGCGAGGTCGAGCCCGTAGAGCACCTGAGACTTGTGGTAGACCGGCGTCTCCGGGGTGTTGAGGTACTTCGGGCCCTGGTCGGTCTCGAGCAGCTTGCGCGCGCCGAAGCCCAGCGTCTGCCCCGTGACATCCTTGATCGGCCAGACCAGTCGGCCGCGGAACCGCTCGTAGGCGCCGCGGTCGCCCTGACTCAGCAGTCCGCTCGCGAGCAGCTCTTCCTGGATGAAGCCGCGGCCCTTCAGGTGCGCCCCGAGCACATCGAAGCTCGCCGGGGCGAACCCGACGGAGAAGCGCTCCGCCGCCGCCGGGTCGAAGCCACGCGAGCCGAGAAACGCGCGCGCCGGCTCGGCCGCAGGGGTACTCAACTGCTCGCGGAAGAACTCCTCCGCCGCCGTGTTCGCGGAGAGGATGCGGCTGCGGTTGCCCGTATCCGAGGCCTGCCCACCATCCTCGTAATGCAGCGTGTAGCCAAGACGCCCCGCCAGGCGCTCCACGGCCTCCTGGAAGGTCACGTGGTCCATCTTCTGCAGGAACGAGTAGACGTCACCGCCCTCGCCGCACCCAAAGCAGTGGTAGAAGCCGACCTGAGGTCGCACGTGGAAGCTCGGGCTCCGCTCGTCGTGGAACGGGCACAGCCCCTTCATCGACCCGACGCCGGCGCTCTTGAGCGTCACGTAGTCGCCGACGATGTCGGCCAGGTTCGTGCGCGAGCGAACCTCGTCGATGTCGCTGCGCCGAATCAGACCTGCCACAGGGGCGATTCTAGGTGCGTCAGCCGAGGCCGACGCGCCCCTCCACCCAGCGCTCGTGCCAGGTCGTCGCCGACTGGTCGGTGAGGGAGGCGATCTGATCGACGACGACGCGGCGGCGCGCAGTGTCATCGGCGGCCGCCTCGAAGTCGGCGCGGAAGATGCGCCGCAGGGCCTGCGTGCCCGCCGCCCACACCGCATCGGCGAGATCGGTCAGCAGTGCTCGCTGGTGAGCGTAGAGCGGCTGGCGCTCGTCGTTCGCCATCACGAGCGTGCCCACGATGCCCTTCAGCACCCCGATCTCAGCGCGTGTGCGCACGGGCACGACGACGCCCGCCGCATAACGCGCGAGCGAGCTCTGGGGGTGTGCCGCGCGCGTGGCGTGCACCGCCTCATGCGCAAAGCGGCCGATCAGCCGGCTCGTGAGGTTTTTCAGTCGCGCCAGGTTGGCCCGCGTGCCTGACCACTCGGTGATCCACGTCTCGATGCCCTGCAGTCGCTCGAACGCGGCCCGGACGTCATCCTCCGTGAGTTCATCGCCCATCCAGCGCAGCACGCCCCGCACCAGATCCTCGTGGTGCTCGCGGCTCGCCAGAATGCCGGCATCGATGACGCCCCCCACGATCGCATCCTCAAAGTCGTGCACGGAGTAGGCGATGTCGTCGCTGAGATCCATCACCTGAGCCTCAATGCTCGGAGTGCGCGCGGGCGCGCCCTCGCGCATCCAGTCAAAAGCGGCCACGTCGTCGGCATACACGCCGAACTTCTGACGCCCGCCCGGATCAGCGATCGCCTCCGCGAGGGGCCACGGATACTTGCAGGCCGCATCGAGGCTCGCGCGCGTCAAGTTGAGGCCGTAGCTCACACCATCCGGGCCCATGACCTTGGGTTCGAGGCTGCTCAGCAGCCGCAGTGTTTGCGCGTTGCCCTCGAAACCGCCGATATCGTGCGCCCACGCGTTCAGCGCACCCTCGCCGTTGTGCCCGAATGGCGGGTGCCCCAGATCGTGCGAGAGGCACGCCGTGTCGACGACATCGGGGTCGAGCCCGAGCGCGACCGCGAGTTCGCGGCCGACCTGAGCGACCTCGAGCGAGTGCGTGAGCCGGTTGCGAGCAAAGTCGACGCCCGCCGTGGGGCTCAGAACCTGCGTCTTGGCCGACAGGCGCCGCAACGCGCTCGAATGCAGCACGCGCGCACGATCACGGGCGAAGTGGCCGCGATTCGTCGTGTGCTGCTCAGGGAGGCGGCGGGTCGCATCGTGCTCGCTGTACACGGAGGGGGAAGTGGTCACGGAGTCCACGCTACCCAAGGCAGACCGCCCGGCATCAGCCGCCGCTGTGGTGCAGCTCGGCGGCCGAGATCGCCGCACGATGAGCGTCAGTGAGTTCGCGGTCGACGAGCCAGTTCTCCGGCAGGGCGGGCCGCTTGGGGCTTCCGGCCCGGCCACGCGGCCCCTCCGCCTCCGCGCCGGGGTACGGCACGTCGCGGTCGAGCTCGCCCAGCAGGTCATCCATGTGCTGCAGGCTCTCCACCGCCGCCAGCCGCGCCCGCAGCTCGCCGCCCACGGGGTAACCCTTGAAGTACCAGGCAACGTGCTTGCGGATGTCGCGGCACGCCTTCACCTCATCGTCGAAGAACTCGACAAGCAGCTCGGCGTGGCGGCGGAAGGCGTCGGCGACCTCACCGAGGTTCGGCTGGATGCGCCCTCGTTCGAACCGACGAGGCACAGCCTCGTCGGCGCTGGCGTCGCGGCGACGCGGTGCGTCGCTTTCTGCTTCGACGCGCGCGAACGCCGCAGCGAGGTCTCCGAACAACCACGGCCGGCCCAGGCAGCCCCGCCCCACCACGATGCCGTCGCAACCCGACTGCTCAACCATGCGCAGGGCATCCTCAGCGGACCAAATGTCGCCGTTACCCAACACGGGGACGCTCGTGATCGTCTCCTTGAGCTTTCCGATCGCATCCCAGTCGGCGTGGCCGCTGTAGAAGTCGGCCGCCGTGCGCGCGTGCAGGGCGATCGCCGCGACGCCCGCACCCTCGGCCGCCTTCGCCGCCTCCAGGTAGGTGAGGTGGTCGGCGTCAATACCCTTGCGCATCTTCACCGTCACCGGGATCGGGCCCGCGGCCTTCACCGTCGCCTCGACGATCGAGCGGAAGAGCTCGAGCTTCCACGGCAGCGCGGCACCGCCGCCCTTGCGGGTGACTTTAGGCACCGGGCATCCGAAATTCATGTCGATGTGGTCGGTCAGCCCCTCGCCGACGAGGAAGCGCGCCGCCTCGGCGGCCGTCGCCGGGTCGACGCTGTACAGCTGGATGCTGCGCGGTGTCTCTGACTCATGGTGCGTGATGAGCCGCATGCTCTCGGGCGTGCGCTCGACCAGGGCGCGGCTCGTGATCATCTCACTCACGTACAGCCCCGCCCCGTACTCGCGACACAGGCGGCGGAACGCCGTGTTCGTGATGCCCGCCATCGGCGCGAGCACGACGGGAACGCTCAGCGGGATCGGACCGATGCTGAGCGGGGCCGTGGCGGGCGCGGCCGGAGCGAGTGCGGAGGACATGGCTCGCCCATTCTCCCAGGTCGGGCTGGCCGCGCGCTCACCGCAGACCGGTCGGGGCCACTCGGGGTCAGCGGGCGGCCGCCGGGCGGGTGCAGTGCGCGCTGAGTCAGCGCGCACTGAAGGCGTGCGCCTGCTCGATGATGCGCACCGTCTCGAGGGCGCTGCGGGCATCCACGGGCACGGGAGCGCCATCAAGGATGCTCGCCGCCACCCGCGCGTAGAACTCGGGGTAGCCGCCCGCCTCCGTCGGCACGGGCGTCAGCGGCTGCTCGCCGTTGTCGACCCCCAGCAGACCCCACTGCACCTGCGGGGTCTCGCCATAGCCCTCGTCGCCCGGCCAACGACCGACCTTGAGGTCAGGCTCCTGCCCGTCGAGCCCGTACACGCTGTAGGCGCTCTCGTCGCCGAGCACCCGGAACCGGGGGCCGCTCTGCGCCGCCACCCGGCTCATCGTGAGGTGACTGCGCACCCCGCTCTCATGCCGCAACGACAAGAAGGCATCATCCTCACTCGCGAGGCCCTCGCGCACCGAGCGGAGTTCGGCGACCTCCAGCGTCGCCGGGCCGAACAGGGTGAGCGCCTGGTCGATGAGGTGACTGCCCAAGTCGAAGAGGATGCCGCCGCCCTGAGCGGGCGTGATCTGCCCCTGCCACTGGTCGTGCTTGGGTGCGCCGAAGCGCTCGAACGTCGAGACGAAGCGGTGCACGGTGCCGAGCGCCCCGCGCTCGAGCAGTCGCTGCACGGTGAGAAAGTCGCCATCCCACCGACGGTTCTGGAACACCGTGAGGGGGCGCTGCGCGGCCTCCGCCGCCGCGATGATCGCCTCGGCGTCGGCGACGCTCGGCACGAACGGCTTGTCGATGACGACCGCGGCGCCGCCCTCGAGCGCCGCCACCGCCTGCTCGCGGTGCACGTGCGGCGGGGAGGCCAGAATCACGAGATCGAGGTCGCCGGCGGCAGCGCGCTCGAGCAGGGCATCCGTCGTCGTGATGTCAGCATCGGGATGCGCGGCCGACGCCTGCGCGCCACGATCCGCGTTGCTCGTCGCGATCGTCGTGAGGGTGAACGCGGGGTTCCGGGCCACGAACGGGGCGTGGAAGACTCGACCCGCGAGCCCGAAGCCGATGATGCCGGTCCTGATCGGTGCGCCAGTGCTCATGGGCTCAGCCTACGTGGCGGCGTGAGCCACGCCGCGAGAGGAGAAGCATGACAGAGGTCGACAGCGTTCAGGAACGGGTCGCCGCGGCGGCAGAACGCCTCGGGCTCGAGGTCGAGTTCGTCGAACGGATGCGCGCCCGCTCGCTCGAGGAGGCCGCCGAGCTGCTCGGCATCAGCCCGGCGTCGATCGTCAAGACGCTCGTCATCGCGCGCAGCGACGGCACGTACCTGTTCGCGCTCGTGCCGGGTGACCGTCAGCTGGCGTGGCCCAAACTGCGGGCGCTCGTGGGGGTCAACAAGCTGCGGCTTCCCGACGCGGCTGATGCCCTGGCCGCCACCGGGTACGAGCGCGGCACCATCACGCCGCTCGGCTCGACGACGGCGTGGCCCGTCTATGCCGACTCGCGCCTCCAGGGTGAGCGGGTGTCGCTCGGCGCGGGCACGCACGGTGCCTCGCTCTTCGTCTCCGCCGACGAGCTGCTCGCCGCCCTGTCGGCGACCGTCGCCGACATCACCGAGCCGCTGCCGGGCCAGTAGCCCGCGCGCGCCCGCCCCCCGCGCCAATCTCCACAATTCAGGAGTCTGGGCTGGTGTGCGCCTCTTGAGAGCGCGACCACGGCGTGTCGCGCGGGTTGGGCGGCAGCTACTCCTGAGTTGTGGAGATCGCAGGCGCGACCTTGCCCGCGCCCGCGGCAGTCGTGGCGCCCGTGCGAGCGCCCGGCACGAGGCACGTGTCACCCTCGCAGGCGGCGAGCTCATCGGCCGGAGCCGCGGGGGTCAGCAGAGTGAGGGGCTGCGGGTGGGCATCCGGGGTCATGCCGGAGCCTCGGCGCGCTCGGCCGCCGCCTGCCTCAGGGCGGCGACAAAATGGGCAGTCTCTTGGGCTCCCGAGATGCCATAACGATCGTCGATCACGAAGAACGGCACACCCTTGATGCCGTACGCCACAGCCTGCGCCATGTCAGCCTTGACCTCCGCTAGGTGGGAGTGCTCGGCGAGAGCGGTGGCCGCCGCGTCCTTGTCGAGACCCACGTCCGCGGCGAGATCCGCGAGCTCATCAGCGCGACCGATGTGGCGGCCCTCGGTGAAGTAGGCGCGCAGCAGGCGCTCCTTGAGCTCGAGCTGCTTGCCGTGCGCCTTCGCGAAGTGCAGCAGTTCGTGCGCGAGCACCGTGTTGGTCTGGTGGATGTCGTCGTAGCGGTAGTCGAGGCCCACTGACTCAGCGATGGCCGTGACGCGGTCGATCATCTCGCGGGCCTGCTCGGGGGCGATGCCCTTGCGCTGGCTGAGGTAGTCGACGGGCGTGCCCTCGAAGTCGACCGGAGTGTCGGGGGCGAGCTCGAAGGACCGGTACACGACGTCGACCTGGGGGGCGTCGGGGTCGGTCGCGAGTTCGGCGAGGGCCGCCTCGAACTTGCGCTTGCCGATGTAGCACCAGGGGCACTGCACGTCTGACCAGATCTGCACGCTCAACGGGTTGCTCATGCTGGTGACAACGCGGCCCCGGCGCGCGTATTCCCCGGCCTCACCTCCACAATTCAGGAGTTGGAGTGCGTGCGGCGGCGTGCTGAGCCGCCCATCGGCGTGTCGCGGGCTGTCTGAGCGCCTTGACTCCTGAATTGTGGAGAAGCACGTGGATGCCGCGCGCCTGTAGCGCGCGCTCCACCGCAGCCTGCACGACCCGCCACCGTCTGAACACCTGCCGGGCACTCGGACGCAAGGCGTGGTACCCCGCGTCGGTCAATTCGAGGTCGCGCCACCGGTCTTCTTCGAAAGTGTCGCGGTGAAACTGCTCGCCGTCGACCTCGAGCGCGACGACACCCTCGATCACGAGGTCGATGCGCTCAAGCCCGCCCTTCCACCGCACTTGTGTGTGAACGTGCAGTCCCGTTGCGCGCAGCCGCGAGCGCGCGAGACTCTCGGGCAGCGACTCGCAACGCTCGTCAGCAAGGTCGACGAGCGGCCCGATATGCCCCATACGCTGGGCGAGCGCGGCTCGGTCGATACGGTCGATCCGCCCTGTCGTGAGCGCCCAATCGATCGCCGCGACGGCCTGCTCGAGCGGTTCGACCCGGCACACGAGTTCGAGCGCCTCGAGCAGGTCGACAACTCCGGTCGACGAGCCCCGGTCGTGCGTCGGGGCCACCCAGTGCACCACGGCGCCGTCGGGCTGAGCATCCGTTCGACGGTGATCGCGGCGCCATTGGGTGCGCAAACGGGCCGCATTCGTCGGCACAGCGACGTGTACCGGATGCTCACCCAGCACCCAGCCGCCCCACGCAGCAATGGCGCTGATGCCGGTCAGTCGGCCGCCAACACGCATCGCGCGAAACCGCGGGTCGCCCTCGGGCCAGGTCGAGTACCAACCTCGGCGCGGGCGGTTGAGCGTTCCGGACTTCAGTGCTCGGCGCAGATCGTGGTCGGTGGCGCCGAGCTCGAGCAGTCGACGTCGGTCGAGAGCGCCGCCATGGCGAGCGACGATGAGTGCAGCATCCATCGTCGAAGGGTGCGGCTTGCTGAACTTCTCTGGCGCGGACGGCGCCGGTTCGTGGAGTCTGCTGAGGCTCCCCCTCACGGGGAGGGGCGACCCACCCCGAGCCCCTCCACAACTCAGGAGGTGCAGGCGCGAGGAGCGCGCGACACGCCGACACGAGCCCCGGGATGCCCTCTCGCACGCCGCGACTCCTGAATTGTGGAGATCGAGCTCGCGTTGGGCGGGTTGGGCGGGCTGGGCGGCTCCCGCGCCTCGGACGCCGGGCAACCGGCCGCGCGGGGCTACGCGCCGAGCAGCTCGGCCGCGAGGTACCCCTCGAGCTTGGCGAGCGGGATGCGCTCCTGCTGCATGGTGTCGCGCTCGCGCACGGTCACGGCCTGGTCGTCGAGCGTGTCGAAGTCGACGGTGATCGCGAACGGTGTGCCGATCTCGTCCTGGCGGCGGTAGCGTCGGCCGATCGCGCCGGCGTCGTCGAAGTCGACGTTCCAGTGCTGCCGGAGGGTGTCGGCGAGCTCGCGGGCGACGGGCGACAGCTTCTCGTTGCGCGACAGCGGCAGCACCGCAGCCTTGACGGGAGCCAGCCGGCGATCCAGTCGCAGCACGGTGCGCACGTCGACTCCGCCCTTCGTGTTGGGCGCCTCGTCTTCGGCGTAGGCATCGACGAGGAACGCCATGAGCGAGCGCGTGAGGCCCGCCGCAGGCTCGATGACGTAGGGCGTCCAGCGCTCGTTCTTGCCCTGGTCGAAGTACGACAGGTCGACGCCGGATGCCGCGGCGTGCGTCGACAGGTCGAAGTCGGTGCGGTTGGCGACGCCCTCGAGCTCACCGAACTCCGACCCCGAGAAGCCGAAGCGATACTCGATGTCGACCGTTCGCTTCGAGTAGTGCGAGAGCTTCTCGGCGGGGTGCTCGTACAGCCTCAGATTCTCGGGGTTGATGCCGAGCTCCGTGTACCAGGCCATGCGCGCGTCGATCCAGTACTGGTGCCACTCCTCGTCGCTGCCCGGCTCGACGAAGAACTCCATTTCCATCTGCTCGAACTCGCGCGTGCGGAAGATGAAATTGCCGGGCGTGATCTCGTTGCGGAACGACTTGCCGATCTGCCCGATGCCGAACGGCGGCTTCATACGGGCCGCGTTGAGCACGTTGACGAAGTTGACGAAAATGCCCTGAGCGGTCTCCGGGCGCAAGTAGTGCAGCCCGGATTCCTCTTCGACGGGGCCGAGATACGTCTTGAGCAGACCGGAGAACTCCTTCGGCTCGGTCCACTGCCCCCGCGTGCCGCAGTTCACACACACGACGTCAGCGAGCCCATCCTCGGGCGGCCGCCCTTTCTTCTCCTCGAACTCTTCCTCGAGGTGGTCGGCGCGGTACCGCTTGTGGCAGCTGAGGCACTCGACGAGCGGGTCACTGAAGACGTCGACGTGACCGGAGGCCTCCCACACCTTGCGCGGCAGGATGACGCTCGAGTCGAGCCCGACAACGTCGTCGCGGCGCGTGACCATCGACCGCCACCACTGGCGCTTGATGTTCTCCTTCAGCTCCACACCGAGGGGCCCGTAGTCCCACGCAGAGCGGGAACCGCCGTAGATCTCCCCCGCCTGAAACACGAATCCGCGTCGCTTGGCGAGCGCGATGACCGCATCGAGTCGGCTGTTGGATGCCACGTAGGTCTCCCTCTTCCGCCGGGCTGGGTGCACGACACGAGGGCCCAGTCTAGTGAGCCACGCGCGGCCGCCCGACCTCTCAGCCGTCCTCGGGCCCGCCTGCCTCGCGGATCACGCGCACCAGAGCCGCGACATCCTGCTCGGTGTTCCAGAGATGGAACGACGCGCGCAGACGCCCCGCACGCCCGCTGATCCGGATGCCCGCCCCCATGGCCGCCGCCAGCAACCGGCCCGACGCATCGGGTATCGAGACGATCGCCTGCCGCTGCTCGGGCAGCCCGAGCTCCGCCGTGAGCAGCGCGCCGAGGCCCGCACCGTGCGCCCAGACTTCGGCGATGTCGAGATCGGCGAACAATGCGATCGCCGGCTCGGCGCCGATCCACGCCTGCCAGGCGGGTGAGACGTCGAAGCGCCGTGCGTCGTGCGCGAGGGTCATCGCGGGCCCGTAGACCGACCGCCAGACATCCTCACCGGCGTACCAGCCGGCCTGCAGCGGTCGCAGCGTGCGGCCCCACTGCTCGCTGAGGGTCAGGAACGCGACCCCGCGCGGTGAGCACAACCACTTGTATCCGTGGCATACGGTCGCGTCGAACATCGTGGCATCGACCGGATGCACTCCCGCGGCCTGCGTCACATCGCACAGCGTGCGCGCACCGACCGCGCGGGCCGCCTCGACGATGGCCGCGGCATCCGCGACCTGGCCGCGTGCCGACTGGATGAGCGAGAACGCCACGAGCGCCGTCGCGGCCCCCACGCTGTCGGCGAGAGCCTCGAGCGGCACCGTGCGCACGCTCAGGTCGCCGCGCGTGAGGAACGGGAACAGCACCGAGCTGAAGTCACCCTCGACGCCGAGCACCTCCGCCCCCGGCGGCAGGTCGGCGGCGAGCAGACTCACCATGACGCTCGTCTGGGCACCGATCGCGACGCGGGCAGGGTCAACGCCCACGATGCGGGCGTAGTGGATGCGCGTCGCCTCGACATGGCGGTCGTACCCCTGCGGGTCGCGGTCGGCGGCGAACCACCGCTCGAGGTCGTGGGCAATCGCGTCGACGGTCTGCCGGGTGGGCAGGCCCATCGACGCGACAGCGAGGTACCCGCTGGTGTCGCCGAAGCGATCGCGGGCGTCGTTCAGACGTGTGGTCATGCCGACAGCATTCACCCGCGAGGGACGTGAGTCGAGCATCCTCGACTGCTCAGATGCAGGTGCCGGCCCGACGCGGGTGTCGGCGGGCTACTCGGCCGCGGGTGCGTCCACCGCGCCGCCGAAGCGACGGTCGCGCGCGGCGTAGTCGGCGATCGCCTCCCACAGGTGCCGGCGGCGGAAGTCGGGCCACAGCGTGTCGAGGAACACCATCTCGGCGTAGGCGCTCTGCCAGGGCAGGAAGTTGCTCGTGCGCTGCTCGCCGCTCGAGCGCACGAACAGGTCGACGTCAGGCTGGTCGGGCTCGTAGAGGTGACGGGCGATCGTGCGCTCGCTGATGCGCCCCGGCGTGAGCCGCCCGGCCGCGACCTCGTCGCCGATCTTGCGCACAGCATCCACAATTTCGACGCGACCGCCGTAGTTGACGCACATCGTCAGCGTGAGGCCCGTGTTGCCGGCCGTGCGCCGCTGGGCTTCCTCGAGCTCGCTGATGACGCTGCGCCACAAGCGCGGGCGGCGACCTGCCCAGCGGATGCGCACGTTCCAGGCGTCGAGCTGGTCGCGTCGGCGGCGCAGCACGTCGCGGTTGAAGCCCATGAGGAAGCGCACTTCGTCAGGGCTGCGGTTCCAGTTTTCCGTGCTGAACGCGTAGACGCTCAGGTGCGTGACGCCGATCTGCACGGCGCCGGCGACCACATCGAGCAGGCTCGCCTCGCCTGCGCGGTGACCCTCGACGCGCGTGAGGCCCTGGCGGTTGGCCCAACGGCCGTTGCCGTCCATGACGATGGCGACGTGCTGCGGCACGGCTTCACGCCGCAATGCAGGAGGATGCTCGCCCGTCCAGTCGAGAGGGCGCAGCGGCTCGGCGTGTCGGGATGCTCTGCTCACGCATACTCCTGAGTTGTGGAGGGCGTCGGCTCGGGGTGGGGGCGTTCCTCGGCCGCGAGGTGCAGAGCGGGCTCGACGTGCAGGGTGCGGTCGACGTGGGGCAGCGAGCGCAGCCCGCGCTCGAGATGGAACTGCGTGTAGGCGGCGATGAGCCCGCTGGCCTGCGCACGGGCACGCTCGTCGGCGGCATCCGCGGTCGGCCAGTCGCCGGTCAGGAGGGCGCCGAGCAGCTCGAGTGTGGCCGGGCTCACGCGCGGGGCGCCGGGAGGCGCCACGCCATCCGCCACCATGCCGCCCAGTTGCACGACGAACGCGCTGTGCGGCCCCGGCGACCCCGTCACCGCGCAGTCGGCGAAGCTCGGCGCCCAGCCCGCGATCGACAGCGCGCGCAGCAGGTACGAGTCGAGGGTGAGGCTCGCGTGGTGCTCGCCGCGCGAGAGGGAGCGCAGGGCTCCGACGAGGAGGAGGTACTGCTGGGGGCCACCGCCGTCGTCGCCCGTGACCTTGTCGGCCGTCTCGACCATGGCGCTCGCGGCCGTGTAGCGCGCGTAGTCGGCGCTGATCTCGTCGCCGTACGAGCCGAGGCTCACCGCCTGCTGGATGATGTCGAGGCTGCGGCCGCGGTAGAGCTGCAGGTCGGCGACCATGAACGGCTCGAGGCGGCTGCCGAAGCGGCTCGCCGTGCGCCGCACGCCTTTGGCTACGGCGCGGATCTTGCCGTGGCTTCGGCCGAGCATCGTGATGATGCGGTCGGCTTCGCCCAGCTTGTGGGTGCGCAGCACGACGGCTTCGTCTCGGTAGGTCGGCACCGCCCCAGTATCGCGCGTGCTCCTTCGCGGCTGCCGCTCCCCCGCGGGGGCGTCGACAATTCAGGAGATCCTGCTCGCGGGGTGCTCCCTGCTCACCCCGGACCGATCTCCACAATTCAGGAGATCTCGCCGCGGGTCAGCGTTCGCGGCGCAGAGTCGCGGCTGATTCCGCGAGAGTGCGCACTGCTGCGTCGAGCGACTCCTGAATTGTGGAGACACCCCAGGTGAAGCGGATCGCGGTGCGGGCGGTGTCGGGCTCGTAGCCCATCGCGAGCAGCACGGGCGAGGGGTCGTCGCGCCCGGCGGCGCACGCCGACCCGCTCGAGGCGAGGATGCCACGATCGTCGAGCGCCTGCAGCAGCGGCTCGCCGCCAAGCCCGGGCACGACGAACGACGCGTGCGCGGGCAGCCGCTCGACCGGGTGGCCCGTGAGCTCGACGCCGGGCACCGCCTCGGTGACCGCGGCGATGAACGCGTCGCGCCGCCGCGCCTCCGCACTCCATCGGTCGGGATGCGCCTCGCGCTCCTCCCCCGCGAGATGCAGCGCGACCGCGAGCCCCACGGCTCCCGCCACGTTCTCAGTGCCACTGCGTCGGTCGCCCTCCTGCCCACCGCCGTGGATGATCGGCTCGAGCCGCGCGCGAGTGTGCAGGATGAGTGCGCCCACGCCCTTGGGCCCGCCGAGCTTGTGGGCTGAGATGCTCACGGCGTCGGCCGTCGCGAGCCCGGCGTCAGCGAGGGCTCCCGTCGACAACTCAGGACTATCTGCCGGGTCGAGCGACACCCAGCCCGCAGTCTGCACGGCGTCGACGTGGAACAGCGCGCCGCGCGCGTGGGCCTCCTCGCCCAATGCGCGCACGGGTTGCACGGTGCCGACCTCGTTGTTGGCGTGCTGCACGCTCACGAGAGCCGTGTCGTCTCGGAGGGCGGCGCGCAGGGCCGCAGCATTCGTTTGTCCTGAATTGTTGACGGGCAGGCGCGTGACCTCGACGTCGTGCCAGCGCTCCAGGTAGTCGGCCGCGGCTAGGACCGCCTCGTGCTCGACGGCGCTCACGATCACGTGCCGGTCGCGGCCGCTCGCGATCGCACCGAGAGTGAGTCCGATCACAGCGAGGTTGTCGGCCTCGGTGCCGCCGCTCGTGAGGACGACCTGCGGCCGCCGCACACCAGTCGCACGGGCGATAGACGCGCGCGCTCGATCGAGACCCTCGGCCGCGCTGCGACCCAGCGCGTGCGTGCTCGACGGGTTGCCGTAGTCGCCGGTCAGGTACGGCCACATCGCCTCGAGCACCTCGCGGCGCACCGCGCCCGTCGCGGCCTGGTCGAGGTCGATGAGGGTCACGATGTCGTCGTGCGCGTGAGGGCGGGGGCAGCGCCGGGGTCGATGACGATGTCGAGCCCCAGGTCGAGCGCGGGAGCACTGTGCGTGAGCGCGCCAACCGAGATGACGTTGACGCCCGTCTCCGCAATGGCGCGCACCGTGTCGAGCGTGACCCCGCCGCTCGCTTCGACAATCGCGCGGCCCGCGATGAGGGCGACCCCCTCCCGCAGGTCGGCGAGGCTGAAGTTGTCGAGCATGATCGTGTCGGGCTCGGCGGCGAGCACGGCGCGCAGCTGGTCGAGCCGGTCGACCTCGACCTCGAGGTGCGTCGTGTGCGGGATGCGCGCGCGCACCGCGCGAATCGCCTCGGTGAGGTCGAGCCCCTGCGCCGCCAGGACGGCGAGATGGTTGTCTTTCAGCATCACGGCGTCCGAGAGCGAGAAGCGATGATTGTGGGCGCCGCCGGCGCGCACGGCGGCTTTCTCGAGCATCCGAAGGCCCGGCGTGGTCTTGCGCGTGTCGACGATGCGGGCGCGCGTGCCGGCGACCGCGTCGACGTAGCGGCGGGTGAGCGTGGCGACGCCGCTGAGACGCTGGGCGAGGTTGAGCGCGACACGCTCCCCCAGGAGGATGCCCCGGGCTGGGCCGCGCACGGTCGCCACGAGGGCTCCCGGTGCAAGCTCGGCGCCGTCGTCGAGGTGCCGCACGACCTCTATGCTCGCGTCGGCATGCAGAAAGGCGAGCTCGAGCGCGAGGCTGCCCGCGAACACGCCGTCAACGCGGCTCACCACGGTCGCGGTCGCTCGCGCGTCGGCCGGGATGGCCGCCTCGCTCGATACGTCGCCCCAGGGGGCGTCCTCAGCCAGGGCGGCCGCGACGACCGCCTGCACGGCCGAGCGGGGCGGGTCTGCCGTCTCGGCGCGAGCGGCCTCTGTGCCAACAAGCCCCGCGCTGGGGCCAGCGTGCTCGCTCATGCGCCCACCTCCGCGGGGTCAGGCAGCGCACCCGCCGCCGATCTCCACCATTCAGGAGATCCCGTCGTCGGGCGCGCGACGACACGCCGCACGCGCTGGCCAGGGTCGAGCTGCGGGAAGTCGGTGCGGGCGTGCGCGCCGCGTGATTCGGTGCGAGCGAGCGCGGCGGCACAGGCCAGGCGCGCGAGCGGCAACAGACTGCGAGCCTCGTCGTCGGCGGGCCGAGCATCCGCCAGGTCACGGGCGAGTTCGGCAAGGGCCGCACCGTCGCGCTCGAGGCCGAGCGACTGCCAGGCGCGGTCGCGGATGTCGTCAGCAGTCCACGCGCGCCCTCCGTTCTGCAGGGCGTCGGGCGCAATCGCGAACTCGAGTGGCACGGGGGTCGCAGTAGCGTCGCCAGACGCAGACTCCTGAATGGTGGAGACGACGGCACCGCCCGGCGACTCCTGAGTTGTGGAGGTCTCCAGCGTGAGAGCGGGCGCCTCGTGCGGCTGTGACACCGCATCCCCCGCGCGCCAGCCCACGACGACGGCCTCGAGCAGCGAGTTGGAGGCGAGGCGGTTGGCTCCGTGCACACCCGTCGACGAGGTTTCGCCCACAGCGAACAGGCCAGGGAGCGTCGTGCGGCCGTCCATGTCGGTGAGCACTCCGCCCATCGCGTAGTGCGCCGCGGGGGTCACCGGCACGGGCGAGAGGGTCCAGTCCACTCCGGTCGCGCGCACGAGCGCGTCGATCGTCGGGAACCGCTCGCGCAGCACCGAGGCGCCCAGCATGGTGGCGTCGAGCATCACCGGCCGGCCATCCTGCAGCCGCATCTGCCGAGCGATCGCGCGCGCCACGATGTCGCGCGGAGCAAGCTCGGCGCGCGGGTCGATGTCGAGCATGAAGCGATGCCCGTCGGCATCGAGCAGCGTCGCACCCTCGCCGCGCACGGCCTCCGAGACGAGGCCTCCCCCGGCGAGCACGGTCGGGTGGAACTGCACGAACTCGAGATCGGCCAGTGCCGCACCGGCGGCATAGGCAAGCATCACGCCGTCGCCCGTCGACACGGGCGGGTTCGTCGTGTGCCGGTAGAGCCGCCCGCTGCCGCCCGTCGCGAGCACGACGGCGTCGGCCGCAACTGACTCTGAAACACCGCGCGACTCCACGACCGCCCCCGTCACGGCCCCGTCGCGCACGGTGAGCGACACGGCGCGCGAGAACTCCCGCGCCCGGATGCGCCCGGTCCCTACGGCGGCGGCGAGAGCGGCCTCGATGAGGCGACCGGTCGCATCCCCACCGGCATGCAGGATGCGCGCGACCGAGTGCGCCGCCTCCAGGCCGCGCGCCCAGTCGCGCACGGGCTCGAGCGGCGGCACCGCTCCACCGGCGGCGTCGAACTCGACGCCGAGTGCGACGAGGTCGAGGATGCGCGCGGGCCCCTCGGAGGTGAGCACCCGCACGGCGGCCGGGTCGCACAGCCCCGCCCCCGCGTCGAGCGTGTCGCGCGCGTGCAACTCAGGACTATCGTCGCCGAACACCGCCGCCGCGATGCCGCCCTGCGCCCACGAGGTCGACCCCGCGGTCAGCAGGTCCTTCGTGACGATCGTCACGTCGTGGTGCCGCGCGGCCCGAATCGCTGTGATGAGCCCGGCCATGCCGCTGCCGATGACAAGAATGTGCGCCATGAGTTGGGCCTAGTCGCGCGGCTTCGCGGCGAGCATCCGCTCGAGGGCCACGCGCGCGTCGTCCTGAATTGTTGACGCGACCGCGATCTCGTTGACGACGCGACCGGCCACGAGCTCCTCGAGCACCCAGGCGAGGTAGCCGGGGTGGATGCGGTACATCGTCGAGCACGGGCAGATGACCGGGTCGAGGCAGAAGATCGTGTGCTGGGGGTGCTCCGCCGCGAGCCGGTTGACCATGTTCACCTCGGTGCCGATCGCGAAGGTGGTCGGCTCGGTGGCGTCGGCGACGGCGCGCCGGATGTAGTCGGTCGAGCCGGATTCGTCGGCCGCGTCCACGACCGGCATAGGGCATTCGGGATGCACGATCACGCGCACCCCCGGGTGCGACTCGCGCGCCGCGGCCACCTGGTCGACCGTGAAGCGCTTGTGCACGCTGCAGAAGCCGTGCCAGAGGATGACGCGGGCGTCCATGAGCTCCTCGCGCGTCGAGCCGCCGAGCGGCTTGCGCGGGTTCCACATCGGCATCTGCTCGAGCGGCACTCCCATCGCCTTGGCGGTGTTGCGCCCGAGGTGCTGGTCGGGGAAGAACAGCACGCGCTGCCCGCGCTCGAAGGCCCACTCGAGCACCGTCGCGGCGTTCGACGACGTGCACACGATGCCGCCGTGCTTGCCGCAGAACGCCTTGAGCGCGGCGGACGAGTTCATGTAGGTCACGGGGATGACAGGCACTCGACCGGACTCATCGGGCTCCGTGCCGTAGACGCTCACGAGCTCCTCCCACGCCGCCTCGACCGAGTCCTCGTCGGCCATGTCGGCCATCGAGCAGCCCGCGGCGAGGTTCGGCAGGATGACACGCTGCTCGGGACGCGCGAGAATGTCGGCCGTCTCAGCCATGAAGTGCACGCCGCAGAACACGATGTACTCGGCGTCGGGCTTCGTCAGCGCCGCGTTGGCGAGCTGGAACGAGTCGCCGAGGAAGTCGGCGTGCTGCACGACCTCATCACGCTGGTAGTAGTGCCCGAGGATGACGAGGCGGTCGCCCAGAGCATCCTTGGCCTCGCGGATGCGCCGGTGCAGGTCCTCCGGCGACGCATCCTGGTAGGCGGCCGGCAGCGCTCCCTGCCGCGGCGAGCCCGTCGGGATCACGTCGAACATCGAGGAGCCGGGGCCGTACCCGGGGGTCGCGTCGAACTCCCACGGGCCCTTCGCGAGGTCGGGAGTGCACGTGTCGCCTGGCGCGGTGCCGTTGGTGATCGCGCGGATCGTCGTGTCGAGAGTGGTCATGCGGGGTTCCTAGCGGGTGAGGGTCGCGCGGGGCTCGCGCGCCGTGGTCAGGGGGCCGGCATCGACGAGCTCGATGTCGGTGTTGTAGCGGTAGAGCCGCGGGGGCCGGTGGCGGCCGCCGGTGACGACCTGGTCGGTGGGGACGATCGCGCCGGAGGACTCCATCTGGCGGCGGAAGTTCGCGGGGTCGAGCGGCCGCTGCAGCACGGCTTCGTGCACGCTGCGCAGCTCGGCGAGGGTGAACATGGGGCCGAGGAAGGCGTGGGCGATGCGCGAGTACTCCATCTTGGTGCGCAGGCGCCACAGGGCGTAGTCGACGATGAGGTTGTGGTCGAAGGCGAGCTCGGGCAGGTCGTCGGCGGCGAACCAGCGCACGTTCTCCCCGAGGCTCACCTGCTCGGCCTCGTCGGGGCGCACGAGCGCCCAGTAGACGATCGACACCATGCGCCGGTCGGGCGAGCGGTCGACGTCGCCGAAGGCGTAGAGCTGCTCGAGGTAGGTGGGTTCGAGCTGAGTGGTCTCAGCGAGTGTGCGTCGGGCCGCCACCTCGAGGCTTTCGTCGACGACGACGGAGCCGCCGGGCAGCGCCCACCGCCCGAGGTGCGGTTCACGGATGCGCCTCACGAGCGGCAGCCACACGCTCGGCGCGGCGTCGTCGTTGGGGCGGAGGGCGAAGATGACGGTCGAGACGGCGAGACCGATGTCGGATACTGCTGCGGACATCCGCACACCACCTCTCCTCGTCGGCGTCGCACCCTGCGATCGCACTTACAGTCGTACTGACCTGAACAGAGTCTACCAGTTCGTGTCACAGACACTCAAACATGGAGCCTGGCGCGGGCAGCAGAATGGGGTCGTGGACGACCTCTTCGTGATCCCGCTCTGGGCCGACCTGCTCGCGGTCGGCATCGGCGCGCTGCAGGGGGCGCTCTTCGCCGCGCAGTTTCGCGATCGGCGACTCGACTGGCTCGGTGTCGCCATCATCGGCATCGTGGTCGGGTTCGGCGGCGGTCTGCTGCGCGACCTGCTGCTCAATGTTCCGCTCGCAACCCTGCAGACCAACTGGTACGTGATCGTGGCGACGGGGGCCGCGCTGCTCGGCATGCTGCTCGAGCGTGTGTTGTCACGCGTCAACCCGCTCATCACAGCCCTCGACGCCATGACCATCGGTCTGTTCGGCGCGATCGGTACAACGAAAGCCCTCGCCCTCGGTCTACCCGAAGTCGCCGCCGTGTTCGTCGGCGTGCTCGCCGCCGTCGGCGGGTCGATCCTGCGCGACCTGCTGCTGAACCTGCCGATCGCGCTCATGCACGTCGGGTCGCTCTACGCGGTGGCCGCCGCGGCCGGCGCGGGCATGATCGCCGTGCTGCTCGCCCTGAATGTGCCTGTGTTGCTCGCGGCCACCATCGGCGTGTCGATCACCTTCGCAGTGCGCATCGCCTCCGTGCTGTTCGGCTGGTCGCTGCCCGAGCAGCGCAGCATCGAGCGCCTGCCGCGCGTGCCGCGCATCCCCCGTATCTCCCTCGGCCGCGCGCGCACCGTACCGACCACGACCGGAGTGATCCACCTGCACCCCACCACACAGTCCACGCCGGTCGTCGCCCGCCGACGCGATACAGCCGTGCGCCGCCGCTCCCCCATCCCTGGAGCCAGCCGCGCGCGCAGCTAGGCGCCGACGAGCTCGCCGGCGCGGTCGGAGGCGTCGAGCCTGATGGCCCGGTTGACCGCCGAGACGACGGCCTTGAGCGACGCGGTCGAGATGTCGGCATCGATGCCGACACCCCAGAGGGTGCGGCCGTTGACCTCGAGCTCGACGTAGCTCGCGGCAAGAGCATCCCCGCCCGCGCTCAGGGCGTGCTCCACGTAGTCGAAGAGGCGAATACTGATGCCCTGCCGCTCCATCATGGCGAGGAATGCCGCGACGGGACCGTTGCCGGTCGCCTCGGTCGCGGCGATCTCCTCTCCGTCGCGCAGGGTCGCGTTGAGCGTGACCTCGCCCGTCATGTCGGAGGCCGTGCGGGTCGACAGCAGCTCGAAGCGGCCCCACTTGGCGTCCGCCTCGGGCGCGGGCAGGTACTCGTCCTGGAAGATCTCCCAGATCTGATCGCTCGTGACCTCCCCGCCGTCAGCCTCGGTCTTGGCCTGCACGACGTGGCTGAACTCGATCTGCAGCTTGCGGGGCAGGTCGAGCTTGTGGTCGGTCTTGAGCAGGTAGGCGACCCCGCCCTTGCCGGACTGCGAGTTGACGCGGATGACCGCCTCGTACGAGCGACCCAGATCCTTCGGGTCGACGGGCAGGTAGGGAACAGCCCAGTGCAGATCATCGACGCTGACGCCCTCGGCCTTGGCTCGGGCATCCATCGCTTCGAAGCCCTTCTTGATGGCGTCCTGATGGCTGCCGCTGAAGGCCGTGTAGACGAGGTCGCCCGCCCAGGGCGAGCGCTCGTGCACGGTCAGCTGATTGCAGTACTCGGCGGTGCGCTTGATCTCGTCGAGGTCGCTGAAGTCGAGCTGCGGGTCGATGCCCTGCGTGAACAGGTTGATGCCGAGGGCCACGAGGTCGACGTTGCCGGTGCGCTCGCCGTTGCCGAACAGGCAGCCCTCGATGCGGTCGGCGCCGGCCAGGTAGCCGAGCTCGGCGGCGGCGACGGCCGTGCCGCGATCGTTGTGCGGGTGCAGGCTCAGCAGCACGTTCTCGCGGTGGGCGAGGTGCCGGTTCATCCACTCGATCGAGTCGGCGTAGACGTTGGGGCTCGCCATCTCGACGGTCGCGGGCAGGTTGATGATGACCTTGCGCTCGGGCGTCGGCTCGAGCACCTCGAGCACGGCGTTGCACACCTCGACGGCGTACTCGAGCTCGGTGCCCGTGTAGCTCTCAGGGCTGTACTCGTAGAACACTTCGGTGCCGGGCACCATCGACTCGAACGAGCGGCACAGGCGTGCACCCTCGAGCGCGATCTGCTTGATGCCCTCGCGGTCGCTGCGGAACACGACCTCGCGCTGCAGCACCGACGTCGAGTTGTAGAAGTGCACGATCGCGCGCTTGGCACCCTTGATCGACTCGTAGGTGCGCTGAATGAGGTGCTCGCGGCACTGCGTCAGCACCTGAATGGTCACGTCGTCGGGAATCAGGTCGTCCTCGATGAGCGTGCGCACGAAGTCGAAGTCGGTCTGGCTCGCACTCGGGAACCCGACCTCGATCTCCTTGAAGCCCATCTTCACGAGCAGGTCAAACATCACCCGCTTGCGCTCGGGGCTCATCGGGTCGATGAGGGCCTGGTTGCCGTCACGCAGGTCGACGGCGCACCAGCGGGGTGCGTGCGTGATGCGCTTGGTCGGCCACGTACGGTCGGGCAGCTCGACGCGCAGCTGCTCGTGGTACGGCTGATACTTGCTCGTCGGCATGCCGGAGGGCTGCTGGCGATTCTCCATGATGTGCTCCTGCTGGTCTGTACTGGTCGGGGTTTCAGCCGACGACAAACTCCGCGACGAGGGAGGCTGGTTGTCTAAGCCTCGTCGCGGCAGCGAAGAAGGAGCTGGCCGATCACCCTCTCAGAGTACACCCGCGCTGCGCGGGGTCGCCAACGGCGGTTCGGGATGCTCGACCTCAGCCTTTCGGATGAAAACGCTCATCCGCTCTGGTGAGCGGCGCGCGTTTCGGGTGACCGAGGGCCGCGCGGGGCCTAGCGTGGCGAGCATGTTCGATTCAGTCATCACGTGGTTTACGCCGGAGCGCCGCTCGGCGCTCGCCTTCCCCCTCGAGATCGCCCTCGGGGCATTCATCGGCCTCGCCGCACTTCTCAGCCAGCCATGGTCGGGCGGCATCAGCGTCGTGCAGGCGGCCATCAACCTGGGCGTCGCATTGGCGGTCGGAACGGGCGTTGCCCTCCATCGCGTGCGCCCCTCCTGGGCGCAAGGCTCACTCCTGGTCAGCGTGATCGGACTGCTTCTGACCTTCGTGTTCGGCGTATCCATCAACCCCGTCGTTTTCGTGGCGGGTGCCATCATCGTGTTCGGAGGTGCTGCCTACGGCGGGATCCACGAACGACGGGTTTCCTTCGCGCTCTCCGTCGTGACCGCGATCGGAGTCATCATCACGGTCGTCCTGGGCTTGGGTGATCCGGGGCGCGTGTACCCCTCGGTCTTCGTCGTGCAGCTCATCGGTTACAGCGTCTGGCCGACCCTGGCTCTGCTGCCCTGGCTGCTCGGCGAGCTCGTCCGGAGCATCCGGAATCGGCGCGCCCTCAGCACCCAGGTCGCGACCGTGAGCACCCAGCGCGACGCCGCCCTCACGCGCGCCGACCTCGAGGCCGAGCGCACGCGCGTCGCCCGCGATGTGCACGATGTCGTCGCGCACTCCCTCACGGTCGTCATCGCGCAGGCCGACGGCGCCCGCTACGCGACGGCGCAGCGCGACGAGCAGGCTGCAGAAGCGTTCGCGACGATCGCGCAGACAGCGCGGGATGCCCTCGCCGACGTCCGCGTGCTCCTCACCGGTCTGCGGCACACGCAGGAGGACGGCCCCCAGCCCGGGTTGGGTGACCTCGACGCGCTGCTCGACTCGATGCGCGAGGCCGGGCTGACCCTCACCGTGCGGCAGTTCGGTGACCGCGGACGCCTGACCGAGAGCCGCGCGCTCGCGCTGTACCGCGTGCTGCAGGAGTCGCTCACGAACGCCCTGCGCCACGGAGTGGCCGCCGAGACGACCACCGTCGACCTCGAGTGGGGCGCCGACGCCGTCGATCTCGTCGTCACGAATACCTCGCGCGCCGACACCCTGCGCGACAAAACGCCCAGCACAGACACCGCGCGGGCCGACGCCGCCGCCGACACCACCACCACAGTCGACACCCCCGCCGTCGAGCAGCGCGGCCACGGTATCGACGGCATGCGCGAGCGAGCATCCCTCGCCGGAGGTGAACTGAGTGTGCACGAGGGCGCGACGTTCCGCGTGCGCTTGCGCCTGCCACTCGAGGCGCGCGACGCTACCGCGGCGCCTGAGTCGTCCACGCCGCTCGAGACCGCGGCAGCGCCCGAGCCGGCGGAGGCCCGCGCATGACCACGGTCGCCCCTCCCGCCCCGGTCGTCGTGCAGGTCACCCTCGTGACGCTCCCCCGCCACGCCGACCTCGCGACGACCCTGCCGTGGAGCCTGCGCTCATGACCGCCGCGATCCGCGTGCTGCTCGTCGACGATCAGCCGCTGTTCCGGCGCGGGGTGCGCATGCTCATCGACTCGCAGCCCGACCTGACCGTGGTGGGCGAGGCCGGCGACGGGTCGGAGGCGATCGAGGCGGCCGTCGAGCACGCGCCGCAGGTCGTGCTCATGGACATCCGGATGCCCCGGGCCGACGGCATCGCGGGCACGGCGGGCATCCTGCGCAGTGCCGCAGAGTCGGGCCGCACCGCGCCGCGCGTCATCGTGCTCACGACCTTCGACCTCGACGATGCAGCGCTACGGGCGATCCGCGCGGGCGCGAGCGGGTTCTTGCTCAAGGACGCCGAGCCCGAGTTTCTGCTCGCCGCCATCCGCGCCGTGCACGGCGGTCACGCGGTCGTCGCGCCCGGCGCGATCGGCGACCTGCTCGCCCACGTGGATGCTCGACCGCGGCCCGACCGCGCCGCAACCTCCGCCGCGCGCGAGGAGGCGCTCGGCGACCTCAGCAGGCGAGAGCGAGAGATCCTCACGGCCGTGGCCGAGGGGCTCAGCAACGCCGAGATCGCCGCGCGCGAGTTCGTCTCCGAGGCGACCGTGAAGTCGCACGTGGGGCGCATCCTCGCCAAGCTCGGGCTGCGCGACCGCGTGCAGGTGGTGCTCTACGCGCACGACCACGGGCTGCTGCCCCGCCGTTGACCCCGCGCAAGCAGTTCGAGCCGCCCGACCCTAGAACCCGAGCTTGCCGAGCTGTTTGGGGTCGCGCTGCCACTCGCGTGCGACCTTGACGTGCAGCTTGAGGTACACGCGCTGGCCGAGCAGTGCCTCGATCGAGTGCCGCGCCCGCGTGCCGACCTCCGTGAGGCGCGAGCCGCGGTGCCCGATGATGATGCCCTTCTGGCTGTCGCGCTCCACCCACACGTTGGCGTAGATGTCGAGCACGGCCGAGCCCGTGCGCTCGGTCATCTCGTCGATGGTCACGGCGAGTGAGTGCGGCAGCTCGTCGCTCACGCCTTCCAGCGCCGCCTCGCGGATGAGCTCGGCGACCCGATCGATCGCGGTCTCCTCCGTCACTGCATCCGCCTCGTACAGCGGCGGGGAGACGGGCATGAGGGCGATGAGCTCGTCGGCGAGCAGCTCGACCTGGTCGCCCGTCACGGCCGAGAGCGGAATGACGGCATCCCACTCCCGCAGCTCCGAGACGGCGAGCAACTGCTCGGCCACGCGCGCGCGAGAGGCGTCATCGGTCTTGGTGACGATCGCGATCTTGCGCGTGCGCGGAAAACTCTCAAGCTGCTCATTAATGAAGCGGTCGCCCGGCCCGATCGGCTCCCCCGCCGGCACGCAGAAGCCGATGACGTCGACGTCGCCGAGGGTGTCCTGCACGACCGCGTTGAGCCGCTCGCCGAGCAGCGTGCGCGGGCGGTGCATGCCCGGAGTGTCCACGACGATCAATTGACCGGATGCCCGGTGCACGATCCCCCGGATCGCCCGCCGCGTGGTCTGCGGCTTCGAACTCGTGATGGCGACCTTCTCGCCGACGAGGGCGTTCGTGAGCGTCGACTTACCGACGTTGGGCCGACCGACGAAGGTCACGAAGCCCGCGCGGTGCTCGCTCATCGCGCGCTCACGCGGTGCTCGTCGAGCTCGTCCTGGATGGGGATCGACCCCGAGTCGGTGGAGTTCGCGAAAGCGAGCTTGGCGTCGATGAGTGCCTGGTCAGCGGAGACGAGCACGGTCACGACGCGTTTGCGCCGCCCCTCGGTGCGTTCGGCGGTGAGGTGCACACCGTCGACCTCGGTGGTCGACCCCACGACAGGAAGTCGACCGACGTGCTTGGCGAGCAGACCGCCGACGGTGTCGACCTCGTCGTCGTCGAGCTCGATGCCGAACAGATCACCCAGCTCGTCGACGGGCATGCGAGCGCTCACCCGGAACTCGTTCTCGCCGAGCTGCTCTGACAAGGCGACGTCGCGATCGTACTCGTCGCTGATCTCGCCCACGAGCTCCTCGATGAGGTCTTCCATGGTGACGAGGCCAGCGATGCCGCCGTATTCGTCGACGACGAGAGCCATGTGGTTCGAGGCGAGCTGCATCTCGCGCAGCGCGTCGTCGGCCTTCTTCGATTCGGGGATGAACAGCGCAGGTCTCGCGAGCTCTTCGACGGGCATCGTCGCGCACGCCTCGGGCTGTTCGTAGGCGAGCCGCGCCGCATCGCGCAGGTAGATGATGCCGAGCACGTCGTCACTGCTCTCGCCGATGACCGGGATGCGCGAGACGCCTTTGGCGAGGAAGAGTGCCATGACCTCGATCACCTTCGAGCCCTGCTCGATTGTCACCATGTCGGTGCGCGGCAGCATGACCTCGCGCACGATCGTGTCGTTGAACTCGAAGATCGAGTGGATGAGTTGGCGGTCGTCGGCGTCGAGCACCTCAAGGTCGGTGGCCTCATCGACCATGCTCAACAGCTGCTCTTCACTCGAGAACGCGGCGCTGCGCGGTCGGCCCGGCGTCACCCGGTTGCCGATGACGACGAGCGCGTCGGCGACCGGCCCGGTGAGCAAGCGCACACCGCGAATGAGCCAGTCGGTGTAGCGCAGCATCGCGCGCGGATGCGTGCGCCCCACGCTGCGCGGGCTCGAGCCGACCAGGATGAACGAGACAAGAATCATGATGGCGGCGCTGAGCGCCAGCGCGGTCCACCATTCCTCGAAGATGGAGGCGAAGGCGAGGGTCACCAGCACGGCCGCGAAGGTCTCGGCGACGATGCGCAAGAAGTTGAGCGCGTTGATGTGCGCACCGATATCACCCACGACCGCGTACAGCCTCTGCGGGTTCTTGCGCTGCGCGGCGAGGTCGAGCACGTCGTTGCGGCTGACGACTCCGAGCGCCGCGTCGATCGCGGCGAGGAGCCCGCCGAAGGCGACGAGCCCGAGGGCGATGACGAAGAACGCGATCGCGAGAGTGGTCACGACGGTCGCTTGCGCTCGGTGAGGGTGAAGCCGACAAGGATGTCGCGCTGGATGCCGAACATCTCGCGCTCGTCCTGCGGCTCGGCGTGATCGAACCCGAGGAGGTGCAGGAGCCCGTGCGTTGTGAGCATGAGCAACTCGTCGAGGGTCGAGTGACCGGCGACCTCCGCCTGAGCGATGGCGACTTGGGGGCAGAGCACGATGTCGCCGAGCAGGCCGGGTGGGGTGGGCTCCTCGTCGCTGCCGGGGCGCAGCTCGTCCATGGGGAAGCTCAGCACGTCGGTGGGGCCGGGCTCGTCCATCCACTCGATGTGCAGGCGCTCCATCGCGCCCTCATCGACGAGCTGGATGGCGAGCTCGGCATCGCGGTGCACCTTCAGGAAGTCGAAGGCGTGCAGCACGAGCCGCTGCAGCGCCGACTCATCGACGTCGACCCCGGATTCGTTGTTGATCTCGATCGACACGGCTCAGCGCCCCCCCGCACCGGGTCGCGGGCGCCGCGGCAACCGGTCGCGCGGTTGCCCGCCCGCACCGTCGCGACTGCCGCCGAGGCCGGCGCGACGGTCCGCGCGGTTGCCACCCCGGGCATCCTGACCCTCCCCGTCACGACCGTGCTCGCGCTCGTACTGCTGCGCCTGCTTCTGAGCGTCATAGGTCGTGTAGGCGTCGACGATGCGGCCGACGAGGGAGTGCCGCACGACGTCGTCGGAGGTGAGCCGGGCGAAGTGGATGTCGTCGATGTCGGCGAGCACCCGCGTGACGAGCTTGAGGCCGCTCGCCCCCGCGGGCAGGTCGACCTGGGTGATGTCGCCCGTGACGACCATCTTCGACCCGAAACCGAGCCGCGTGAGGAACATCTTCATCTGCTCAGGTGACGTGTTCTGCGCCTCGTCGAGCACGATGAACGAGTTGTTGAGCGTGCGCCCGCGCATGTAGGCGAGCGGGGCGACCTCGACGACGCCCGTCGTCAGCAGCTTGGGCACGAGCTCGGGGTCCATCATCTCGTTGAGCGCGTCGTAGAGCGGCCGCAGGTAGGGGTCGATCTTGTCGGTGAGCGTGCCGGGCAGGAACCCGAGCCGCTCCCCCGCCTCGACGGCCGGGCGGGTCAGGATGATGCGCTCGACCTCCTTGCGTTGCAGCGCCTGCACGGCCTTCGCCATGGCGAGGTACGTCTTGCCCGTACCGGCGGGGCCGATGCCGAAGACGATCGTGTTGAGGTCGATCGCGTCGACGTAGGCCTTCTGGCCGAGCGTCTTGGGCCGGATGCTCTTGCCGCGGCTCGTGAGTATCGCCTGACTCAGCACCTCGGCGGGGCTGCCCGCCCCGGCGTCGAGGATGCGCGCCGACGAGGTCACCTCCACCGGCCCGAGCTCCTGCCCCTGACGGATCATGAGGATGAGCTCGTCAACGAGCGTGCCCGCCGCCGCCACTTGGTCGGCGTCGCCTTGGAGGGTCACCTGATTGCCGCGCACGTGCACGTCGACGAGCGGGTACTGGGCTTCGAGCGTGGTCAGCAGGCGATCCTGCGGGCCGAGCAGTCGCACCATGGCGACGCCGTCCACATCAAAGCTGCGTCGCACGGTCGCGGGGTTCGCATCAGCGGAGCTGGACGCACCCGAAGCGAGATCGTCAGTCGGCAAGGGATCCCTCGGCTAAGCCGCCCGCGAGAACGTGGGCGTGAACATGGAAGACGGTCTGACCCGCGTTCGGGCCAGTGTTGAACACGAGACGGAAGTCCCCGTCGGCGTGCTCGGTGGCGAGCACCTGGGCCGCAGCGACCACCTCAGCGAGGAGGCCGGGATCGCCCGCGGCGAGCTCGGCGACGTCGCGGTACTGCGGCGTCTTGGGCACCACGAGGAGGTGCACGGGCGCTGTCGGGGCGATGTCACGGAAGGCGATGACCGTGTCGGTCTCGTGCACGATGTCGGCGGGAATCTCGCGCGCGATGATGCGCTCGAAGATCGTCGGCTCGCTGGTCGTCATGCGGCCCAGTCTAGAGCGCCTGGACTACCAGCGCCCCAGCGTCGCACTCAGCACGGCGATCGCGGCCGGCCCCGCCGTGGAGGTGCGCAGCACCGTCTCGCCGAGTCGCACCCGTAGCGCCCCCGCCCGCGCAAGCTCAGCCAGCTCGGCGTCGGTCATGCCGCCCTCGGGCCCGACGATGAGCACGATGTCGCCGTCGCCGAGCTCGTCAGCCGTGAGCGCGGTCAGCGCGCGGTCACCGAGCGGGTCGAGCACGAGAACCCTCGCCCCGGATGCGCGTGCCGCGAGCTGCCCCGTCGACGCGAGCTGCTCGACCTCGGGCAGCCACGGCCGCAGCGACTGCTTGCTCGCTTCGCGCACGATCGACTGCCACCGTGCGACACCCTTGGCGACCTTCGCCCCCTCCCAGCGGGAGACGCTGCGCGCCGAAGCCCACGGGATGACGCCGTCGACGCCGAGCTCGGTCGCCGCCTGCACGGCGAGCTCGTCGCGGTCGCCCTTCGCGAGGGCCTGGGCGAGCAGGATGCGCGGCCCGGGTCGCTCGTGGTGCTCGACGCGGTCAACGCGCAACTGCAGCTCCCCTGGGTCCACCTCGGTCACGGTGCCGTGCAGCACGAGCCCCGCGCCGTCGCCGAGCCGCAGGCTTTCGCCCGAGCGCACTCGCGCGACGGTGACGGCGTGCCGGGCATCCGGGCCGCGCAGTGCGACGAGCGCCCCGGGCGTCGCGCCGGTCGCGCTCCACTGGGCGGCGAGCGTGTCGTCGAGGTAGAAGTGCGCCATGCTCGTCGGCCCCGTGGCTCGCCTAGAGGTTCAGGAACCGGTCGCGCAGCTTCGAGAACAGCCCCTGCTGGAACGTCGCGAACTGCGGTGGCACGGGCCGACGGCTCGCGGCGAACTGCTTGATGAGCTCGGTCTCTTTGCTGTTGAGGCGCGCGGGGGTGACCACCTGCACGCCGATCTTGAGGTCGCCGCGCCCGGAGCCGCGCAGACGCGTGATGCCGCGGTCCTTGATGGTGAGGATCTCGGCGCTCTGCGTGCCCGGCTTGAGCTCGACGCTCACATCGCCGTCGAGGCCCGGGAGCGTCACTGTGGTGCCGAGAATCGCGTCGGCCATCTGCACTTCAACGGTGGCCAGCAGGTCGTCGCCGTTGCGACTGAACGTCTCGTGCGTTTTCACCTTCATCTCGAGGTACAGGTCGCCGTTGGGGCCACCGGCGGGCCCGACCTCGCCCTGACCGGGCAACTGGATGCGCAGGCCCGTGTCGACGCCGGCGGGGATGTCGACGGCGACCGAGCGACGGGCGCGTACGCGACCCTGGCCCGCGCACGTCGGGCAGGGGCTGGGGATGACGGTGCCGTAGCCGCGACAGGTTCCGCAGGGGCTCGAGGTGAGCACGTTGCCGAGCAGACTGCGCACGGTGCGCTGGATCTGGCCGGAGCCGCGGCAGATGTCGCACGTCGCCGGTTCGGTGCCGGGCGAGCAACACGAGCCGTTGCACGTCTCGCACAGCACGGCCGTGTCGACCTCGATCTCGCGGTGCGTGCCAAAAATAATCTCATCGAGCTCGACCTCGACGCGCAGCAACGCGTCTTGCCCGCGCTCCCGGCGAGAGCGGGGGCCGCGCTGCGACTGGCCGCCACCGAAGAACGTCTCGAAGATGTCGCCGAAGCCTCCGAAGCCGGATGCTCCGCCCATGCCGCCCGAGCCGCCCATGTCGTACTGCTGGCGCTGCTGCGGGTCACTCAGCACGTCGTAGGCGTGCGTGACCTGCTTGAACCGCTCGGCCGCTTCCCCGCTCGGGTTGACGTCGGGGTGCAGCTCGCGGGCCAGCCGGCGGTACGCCTTCTTCACCTCGTCGGCGCTCGCACCGCGATCGATGCCGAGCACCTCATAATGGTCTGCCACTTATTCCTCACCGAGCAGTCGCGACACGTAGCGCGCCACGGCGCGGACCGCTGCCATGTTGTTCGAGTAATCCATGCGTGTGGGGCCGAGCACCCCGAGCTTCGCGCTCGAGTCGCTACCCACCTGGTAGGCGCTCGTGACGACCGCCGCCTCCTGCAGTGCAGCGTCGTTCTCTCGACCGATGCGTGCCGACACCCCGTGACTGTCGAGCTGCATCTCGCTGAAGAGCTTGAGCAGGGTCACCTGCTCTTCGATCGCCTCCAGCACAGGGTAGACGGTGCCCGCGAAATCTTGCTCCGTGCGCACGAGGTTCGCCGCCCCCGCCATGACGAGGCGATCAGATCGATGCTCGTCAACGTGGCCGAGCAGGGCGTCGGCGACGACGCGCACCGCCTCACGCCGATCGGGGGCGAACTGGGTGTCGAGGCTGCCGGCGACGCTGCCGACCTCGGCGAGTGCGCGGCCGGAGAGAGCGGCGTTGAGCTTGGCCCGCAGCTCCCCCACGAAGATCTCATCGGCGTCGACGGGCAACTCGATGATGCGCTGGTCGACGCGCCCGCCGTCGGTGATGAAGACCGTCATGAGCCGCGTGGGGCTCATCGGCACGAGCTCGATGTGGCGCACGCGCGCATTGCCCAGAGTGGGGTACTGCACGAGGGCGACCTGGTTGGTGAGGGAGGAGAGCAGGCGCACAGTGCGGGCGAAGACGTCGTCGAGGTCGACGGACTGGTCGAGGAAGGCGGCGATCGCCTGCCGTTGGCCCGCGCTGAGCGGTCGCAGGTCAGCCAACTGGTCGACGAAGACGCGGTAGCCCTTATCGGTGGGCACCCGGCCGGAGGAGGTGTGGGGGGCCGAGATGAGCTCCTCCTCCTCGAGCAGCGCCATGTCATTGCGAATGGTGGCGGCAGAGACCCCGAACTGGTGGCGGTCGACGATCGCCTTGGAGCCGACGGGCTCTCGCGAGGCGACGTAGTCCTGCACGATGGCGCGCAGCACGTGCAGTGCGCGTTCCGAGACCATCGTCACCCTCCTCGACCTCGTCGCTGTGCTGCCGGAATCGTCGCCAGCGCTCTGGCACTCGATTCCCCTGACTGCCAATTCTACCCCGCCACACCAGCGTCGCATCGTTGCCTCCGGCCGGGGTGCGCACTACGGTGTTCATGTGCTCGCACGACGTAGGGCAAGGACACAGCACCGCAGCGTTGCGAGCAGAACCAGCAGACTCCACCCCGGGTCCCATCCTCATCGGACGATCGAAAGGCAGCACCCCATGACTGAGTCCACTCCTCCTCCCGCCGCCCCTCAGCCGGCCCAGCCCCTCAGCGAGACCGAGGACCGGCAGTGGGCGTCCTTCGCCCACCTCGGTGGAATCCTCGGCTTCCTGCCGGCCCTGATCATCTGGCTGGTCTTCAAGGCCCGCGGCACCTTCACCAACCAGGAAGGTAAGGAAGCCCTCAACTTCCAGATCACGATCGCGATCGCCCAGGTCGTCATCTTCATCCTCAACACGATCCTCACTGCCGTGACGTTCGGCCTCTGGACGTTCATCGGCTGGATCTTCCCGCTGGCCGTCTGGATCGCCGGCGTGATCTTCTCCATCCTCGGATTCACGAAGTCCAAGGAAGGCGTCGCCTACCGTTACCCCGCCTCGGTGCGCCTCATCAAGTAGGTCACGACACGACTCCGTCGAGGGGCTCGAGCGCTAGAGCGCCGAGCCCCTCGCGGTGTTTAATGGCCCCATGAGCCAGCAGCCTCCCGCCAACCCGTACGCCGCCGCGCCGGCACCGATGCGCCCTGAGGACGAGAAACTGTGGGCGACACTCGTGCATGTCGGGGGCATCTTCTTCAGCTTCGTGCCCGCGCTCGTCGGGTATCTGGCGTTGCGCGACCGCGGGCCCTTCATTCGCGGGCACTCCACGACGGCGCTGAACTTCCAGCTGACGATGCTGCTCGGGTACATCATCGGATACGTGAGCGCATTCTTCTTCATCGGCTTCCTCGTGCTCCTAGCCGTGGGAGTGATCGTCGTGGTGTTCGGCATCATCGCCGCCATCGCCGCGAACCGCGGGCAGGAGTACTACTACCCGATCGCCATTCGCTTCGTCAGCTGACCCACCTCGGCACCGCAACCGGGGCTGCCGCTAGTGCGGCAGCAGGCGACGCACCACGGCGTCGGCGAGCAGCCGCCCCCGCAGGGTCAGCACGATCCACCCCGAGAACGCTGCAACAGGTTCGATGAGCTCATCGGCGAGCAGCCCGGCAACCTCACGGCGCGCATCCGGTGTCAGCAGTTCACGATCGAGACCCTCGCGCAGTCGCGTCTCAAGCAGCACCCGCTCGACGCGCCGCGTCTCATCGTCGAGCGTCTCGCGACCCGCCGCCGGGCTCAGCCCGCTAGCGATCCGCTGCGCATAGGCGTGCGGGTGCTTGACGTTCCACCAGCGCACGCCCCCGACGTGGCTGTGGGCTCCCGGGCCCACACCCCACCAGTCCTGCCCCGTCCAGTACGCACGGTTGTGCCGCGAGCGCTGGGCCGGGGAGGTTGCCCAGTTGCTGACCTCGTACCAGTGGTATCCGGATGCCGTGAGGCGAGCATCCGCTGCCTCGTAGGCGGCCGCGTGCAGATCATCGTCGACCGGCGGCACCTCGCCGCGCGCGATCTGGCGGGCCAGCTTCGTTCCCTCCTCAACGATGAGGGCGTAGGCGCTCACGTGGTCGGGGTGCTGCGCGAGAGCCGCGTCGAGACTCAGCTCCCAGTCGTCGGCGCTCTCACCCGGGGTGCCGTAGATCAGGTCGAGGCTCACGGAGAGACCCGCCGCTCGCGCCTCGGCCACCCGACGCGCGACATTCTCGGGGTCGTGCGTGCGCTCCAGGATGCGCAGCACGTGCGGCACCGCCGATTGCATGCCGAACGAGACGCGCGTGACGCCCGCCTCCGCCAGCGCGGCCAAGCCCGCCGCGTCGATCGAGTCGGGGTTTGACTCGGTCGTGACCTCCGCATCGGCTGCGAGGCCGAACCGGTCGCGCACCGCCCCGATCATGCGGGCCAGGTCGGCCGGCGGCAGGATCGTCGGGGTGCCGCCGCCGAGGAAGACCGTGCTCACCGGGCGGGGTGGCAGTGCGGCATCGTCGAGCACGCGCGCGGCAAGGTCGAGCTCGGCGATCGCCTGGTCGGCGAAGTCGCTGCGCTTGACCCCGCGCACCTCGTCGGCCGTGTAGGTGTTGAAGTCGCAGTAGCCGCAGCGCACGCGGCAGAACGGCACGTGCAGGTACACACCGAGGTCGCGGTGCTCGGCGCCGTCGGCCACACTCGCGGGGAGCATCCCGTTCTCGGGGGCCGGGTCGGCGAGGGGCAGGGCGCTGGGCACGCCCCCCATCCTCCCAGCCCCGGGATGGGGGCGGCGTCTGGCAGGGTGGTGGGGTGACCACGACCATTCTCTGGGACGTTGACGGAACCCTGCTGCTCAACGCCTTCTCGGGCGGTGGCGAGCTCTATCACTCGGCGGTCGAGCGCGCCGTGGGTCGCGAGCTGAGCCCGCCGCTGCCGCGCACGCACGGCAAGCCCGACGGTCTCATCCTCAGCGAGATCCTTACCCACTTCGGGTACGGCGACGAGTGGCACGAGCCCGCACGCGACGCGCTCGACGAGCTGTCGACCGAGCGCGCGCAGCGCGGCGATCGTCGCGAGGTGGCGCCCGGCATCGAGGATGCCCTGCGCGCGTGCGCCGCCCACGGATGGGTCAACGCCCTCTTGACGGGCAACTCGCTCACGCGCTCGCGCGTCAAGCTCGAGGGTGCCGGCCTCACGGCCGACGCTCTCGGCGACGCCGCCTTCGACTGGGGCCGCTCCTTCTTCGGCGCAACCGCGCGCGACCGCAGCGAGATTACGCGCGCAGCCCGCGCGGCACTGGCCGAGGAGACCCTCGTGATCATCGGCGACACCCCGCGCGATGATGAGGCGGCGGTGGCGGCGGGCATCCCGTTCATCGCCGTCGCGACGGGGGTGTTCGAGGTCGACGAGTTGCGCGAGACGGGGGCGATCGTCGTCGTGCCCGACCTGTCGGAAGGGTGGGCCGCGGTCGAGCGGGCGATCGCCGAGCTCGACGGCTGAGGGTGCGCCCTAGACGACGGGCGTGAAGACCTGCACGAACCAGATCTGGTTCATGCGGTACAGCATGACCGCGACCGTGATGGCGGCCACACCGAGGATGACCGTCGCCCAGCGGGAACGATCGATGAGGGCCCAGACGACCGCGAGCACGGGTATCAGCAGGGTGGTCACAAGGTAGATCCAGTATTCGACCGGGTCGCCCGTCGGGGTGTTGCCCGCGAACGGTGCCGCGATCGAGACGATGATCTGAGCGAGCAGCAGCACGATGACGAGGGCCGTGCCGAGAATCGACACGTCGTTGGGCGCCTTACCGATGCCGCCGAGCACGAGGCAGGCGAGGCCAACGGCGAGTGCGACAGCGATCTGCGCGAGGGTGAACCACTCGATCATGCGGGAGCCTCCTGGGGGAACCCCACCAGCGTACGACCCGAGCCGCCGCGCACGGCGATGAGTGCGACGAGTCTGTCGTGCGCGTCGATAGCGGCGACGGGTTCGCCGTCGGGGTGCTGCGGCAGCGCGAGCACTTTGCCGTGGCCGAGATCACGCGCCTGGTCGGCGTCGACGCGCAGCACGGGGAACAGTTCCGCGGCGACGGTCGCGGCGGGTTCGAGGCGCGCCGCGTCGATGTCGTCGACGGCGACGGCACGGTCGACGGAAAACGGCCCGACCCTCGTGCGCCGCAGGGCGGTGAGGTGCCCACCGGTGCCGAGCGCGGTGCCGAGATCACGGGCGAGCGCACGAATGTAGGTGCCGCTCGAGCAGTCGATGCGGGCTTCCACCTCGATGGCGTCGGGGTGCCGACGCACGGCGAGCACGTCGAAGGCGGCGACCGTCACACGGCGGGAGGCGAGCTCGACCTCCTCCCCCGCGCGCACACGGTCGTAGGCACGGCGCCCGTCGACCTTGATGGCGCTCACCGCGCTCGGCACCTGCTCGATGTCGCCGGTGAGGGCCCGGATGCCCGCCGCGAGGTGCTCGTCGGTCACAGCCTCGAGGGCCGCCGGGTCAGGGGTGCTGAGCGGCTCGCCCTCGGCATCGTCGGTGGTGGTGCCGTGTCCCAGTCGGATGGTCGTCTCGTAGGTCTTGTCGAGCCCCACGAGATAGGTGAGCAGACGCGTGCTGGGACCGACACCGAGGGTGAGCAACCCGGTCGCCATCGGGTCGAGCGTGCCAGCGTGGCCGATCTTGCGAGTGTTCAGCGCGCGGCGCGAGCGAGCGACAACGTCGTGACTGGTGAGGCCGTGAGGCTTGTCGACGAAGAGCATCCCGGCGGTCACAGCCTCCACGCTACCGCCCGGCACTCCAGCTGATGCGCGGTGCGTAGGATGCCGAGCATGCGCATCGCGGTACTGGGAGCCGGGGCCGTCGGGGGCACGCTCGCGGCCCTGCTCGACCGCGCCGGTCACGAAGTCGTCGTGACGGCCCGGGGCGAGCACGGCGCGGCCATCACCCGTGAGGGCCTGCGCCTCTCAGGGGGCTGGGGCGACCACCGGGCGCGGGTGCAGGTCGTGGAGTCGGTGACGCCGCCCCTCGATCTCATCGTGCTGGCGACGAAGGTGCACGACTCGGCGGCAGCATTGGCCGCGGTGACGCACGCGGATGGCACCCCGGTGCTCGTCGTGCAGAACGGACTGGGGGGCGAGGCATCTGTACGGGATGCCCTCCCGCACTCTCCCGTCGCGATCGGCCTGGCGCTCTTCGCGGTGAGCCTGCTCGAGCCGGGGCACGTCACGGTGACCGGGCCGAACCCGCTCACGATGGGCGGTGACGCGCCGGCGGTCGCGGCAGCCCTGCCCGCGCTGCGGGCGGCGCTGCCGGCGGAGGTCACCGTGAGCTCTGACATCGTCGGCGCGCAGTGGACGAAGCTGCTCGTCAACCAGGTCAACGCCCTGCCGGCGATCACGGGGCTGAGCGTGCAGGAGGTCGTCGCCCACGACGGTCTGCGCGCCCTCCTCACCCGCGGCATGCGCGAGACGGCATACGTCGCGCGGGCCGCGGGAGTCACACTGGGCCCGCTCGGTGCCCTAGGCCCGGGGCAGCTCGCGGTGCTGCTGTCGAGTGACTCGGCGGCGGGCGAGGCTGTGCCGCGAGCTCTTGCGGCGGGGATGGGCAGCGTGCCGAATCCGGCGTCGACGCTGCAGAGCATCCGGCGGGGGCGATCGACCGAGATCGATGCTCTCAACGGCGCCGTCGTCGCCGCGGGGGCGCGGCACGGTGTCGCGACGCCCGTCAACGCGCTCATGGTGCAGCTCGTGCACGAGGTCGAACGGTCAAGCGCGTTCCTCAGCCCCGAGCGTGTGCTCGAGCGCGCCACCGCTGAGGACTCTGCGGCTGCGGGCGCCTAGGCCGTGATCGCCGCCACGAACCCGCTGGCGAGCAGGCCAAAGCCGACGCCCCAGAGCGTGATGGAGATGATCTGCCACACAATGACGCGCTGGCGCGAGGCTCCGAAGCCGACCATGAGGCCGGAGGTGATCTGGCTCGGCAGCAGGGTTTGGCCAAGCAGGCTCACGCCGGGAACACCCCAGTTGTCGAAGCGTTTCTTGAAGCGCGCGCGGCGAGGCGTGAGCGGCTGCTCGTCGGCACCGGTCGCGCCGCGCACACGACCCGCGAGCAGCACCACAAGCACCATCGAGACGATGTTGCCGATGATCGCGGCAGCAATCGCGATCCACGGCGAGACGCCCGCGATGATGCCGATCGGCCCCGCGCCGTAGGACTCGATGAACGGTGCCGCCGCCGCGAGCATGATGACGAGCCACTGCCAGACCGGGTCAACGGTCGCGGTGAACTCTTGCAGGTCGGCGAGCATGGGCATCCGTCTCGATCAGTGCGGTGGGTGGCGCCTTTCACGCTACCGAGCGGCGGCACACCGGCACCTCCCCCGCGCGACGGAGTCGCCGCTCCACCCGAGGCAGGAGCCGGCTCGGCTAGAGCATCGCCTTGGTGTGCCAGACGGTTTTCGTCTCGACGAAGGCGCCGATGCGGTCGAGCGACGGCGATGGGATGCCCGGTACGGGCTGCAGCACGCGCGTCAGCGTCTCGGCCGCGGCGATCTGCAGGTCGACCCACTCGAGGTCGCCCGCACCGGCCAGGTCGAGCGCGTTCACGTCGGCGTGCGCGGCCAACCACGGCGCGATCTCGGCCGGCGACCCGGTGAGGATGTTGACGACTCCCCCGGGAACATCCGAGGTCGCGAGCACTTCCGCGAGCGAGATCGCCGACAGCGGAGCGCGCTCGTGCGCGACGACCACGACGGTATTGCCGGTGAGGATGGCGGGGGCGACGACGGCGGCGAGGCCGAGCAGCGAGGCTCCCGTGCCGTGCTGCGGCGCGATGATCGCCACGACGCCCGTCGGCTCGGGCACCGAGAGGTTGAAGTACGGCCCCGATACAGGGTTCGCGCTGCCCGCGACCTGGGCGTACTTGTCGGCCCAGCCCGCGTACCAGACCCACAGGTCGATGGCCGCGTCGACCTGCGCACCCGCGGCGGCGGCCGAGACGCCCTCGGACTGCGAGATCTCGTCCACGAATTGCGCGCGACGCCCCTCGAGCAGCTCGGCGATGCGGTAAAGCACTTGGCCGCGGTTGTAGCCTGTGGCGCCGGCCCAGCCGCTGACGGCGCTGCGGGCGGCGACCACGGCATCCCGCGCGTCCTTCCGCGAGCCCTTCGCCGCGTTGGCGAGGAACGCGCCCTTGCGGCTGGTTACCTCGTAGGTGCGGCCGCTCTCACTGCGGGGAAACTTGCCGCCCACGTAGAGCTTGTACGTCTTGGGCACGGTGAGCCGGCTCACTTCGCCACCGCCTTCTGGGTCGCCTTGCGCTGTTTCTTGGGGGTGCTGCTGGTCTTCGACGAGGATGCTGCACTCGAGCCCGCCGCCTCCCAGCCGCTCGACTCCAGGTACGCGGCGAGGCCGTGCCGGCCTCCCTCGCGGCCGTATCCCGACTCTTTGTAGCCGCCGAAAGGCGAGCTCGGGTCGAAGCGGTTGAAGGTGTTGGCCCAGATGACGCCCGCGCGCAGCTGGTCGGCGAGGGCGAGCATGCGGCTGCCCTTCTCCGTCCAGATGCCGGCCGAGAGACCGTACGGGGTGTTGTTCGCCTTCGCGATGGCCTCGGCGGGGGTGCGGAAGGTGATGACTGACAGCACGGGCCCGAAGATCTCTTCCCGCGCGATGCGGTGCGCGGGCGAGACCTGCGTGAAGATCGTGGGGGCGAACCAGAAGCCCTTGTCGGGGATGACGCAGTCGGCTGTCCAGCGCTCGGCACCCTCCTCCTCACCGACGTCGCTCAGGGTGCGGATGCGCTCGAGCTGCGCAGCCGAGTTGATCGCCCCGATGTCGGTGTTCTTGTCGAGCGGGTCGCCCATGCGCAGGGTCGACAGGCGGTGCTTGAGCCGCTCGATGACCTCGTCGTGCACGTTCTCTTGCACGAGCAGGCGCGAGCCGGCGCAGCACACGTGGCCCTGGTTGAAGAAGATGCCGTTGACGATTCCCTCGATGGCCTGGTTCATGGGGGCGTCGTCGAAGACGATGTTGGCGGCCTTGCCGCCGAGCTCGAGCGTGAGCTTCTTGGTCGTCCCGGCAACGGAGCGCGCGATCATCCGGCCGACGCCCGTCGACCCCGTGAAGGCGACCTTGTTGACGTCGTCGTGCGTCACGAGAGCCTGACCGGTGGTGCCGGGGCCCGTGACGATGTTGACCACACCGGCGGGCAGCTCGGCCTGCTGGAGGATTTCGGCGAACAGCATGGCTGTGAGCGAGGTCGTCTCGGCGGGCTTGATGACGACGGTGTTGCCCGCGGCAAGGGCCGGGGCGATCTTCCACGCGAGCATGAGCAGCGGGAAGTTCCACGGGATCACCTGGGCGGCGACGCCGAGCGAGCGCGGGTTCGGGCCGAGCCCGGCGTACTCGAGCTTGTCGGCCCAGCCGGCGTAGTAGAAGAACCACGCGGCGACGAGCGGTACGTCGACGTCGCGCGTCTCGCGAATGGGCTTGCCGTTGTCGAGCGCTTCGGCGACCGCGAGCTCGCGGCTGCGCTCCTGCACGAGTCGCGCGATGCGGAACAGGTACTTGCCGCGGTCGCTGCCGCTCATGCGCGACCAGACCTTCTCGTACGAGCGGCGAGCGGCGGCCACAGCGCGGTCAACATCCCGCTCATCGGCCTGCGCGAGCGAAGCGATGACCTCTTCGGTCGCGGGCGAGATGGTGTCGAAGACCTCACCGTGGCCGTCGACGAACTCACCGTCGATGAAGAGCCCGTACTCGGCCTTCAGGTTGAGGATCGCCGCTGATTCGGGCGCGGGTGCGTACTCGAGAAAGCCCATGATCTAGTTCACCGTCACGTAGTCGGGGCCACTGTAGTGACCGGTTCGGAGCTTCTGACGCTGCAGAAGCACATCATTGAGCAGGCTCGAGGCGCCGAAGCGCCACAGCTGCGGGGTGAGCCAGTCTTCGCCCACGGTCTCGGCGACCGTGACGAGGTAGCGCACGGCATCTTTGGACGACCGGATGCCCCCGGCCGGCTTCATGCCGATCTTCTCGCCGGTCAGGCGGTGCCAGTCGCGGATAACCTCGAGCATGAGCAGCGTCACCGGCAGCGTCGCGGCGGGGTTCACCTTGCCCGTGGAGGTCTTGATGAAGTCGGCACCGGCGAGGATCGCCAACCAGGATGCCCGCTTGACGTTGTCGTAGGTCTGCAGCTCCCCTGTCTCGAGGATCACCTTGAGGTGGGCGAAGGACCCGTCGGCGCGCTGGCAGGCCTCCTTGACGGCGACGATCTGGTCGAAGACGAGCCCGAAGCGGCCCGAGAGGAAGGCGCCGCGGTCGATGACCATGTCGATCTCGTCGGCACCCGCGGCGACCGCCTCGCGCGTGTCGGCGAGCTTGATGGCGAGGCTCGCGCGCCCGGAGGGGAACGCGGTCGCGACGGCGGCGACCTGGAGGCCCGACTCGCCTCCTGCGGCGTGCAGCGAGCCGAGCGCCTCGACGGCGTAGGGCACCATGTCGCCGTACACGCACACGGCGGCGACCCGCGGCGTCTCAGGGTCGGTGGCGTCGGGCGTGATGGCCTTGGCCACGAGCGAGCGGATCGTGCCCGGCGTGTCGGCACCCTCGAGCGTCGTCAGGTCGCACGTGCGGATGACCGTGTCGAGCGCCCACGCCTTCGAACTCGTCTTGATCGAGCGCGTCGAGAGGCCCGCGGCGCGCTGTTCGAGGCCGACGGCGTCGACGCCGCTCAGGCCGTCGAGGTGCAGGCGCAGGGCCTTCTCGGTGAGGTCGCCGCCGAGCAGCTGCACCGCGCGGTCTGCGGGCGCCAGGGCGACCGGATGGTCGAGGGTCATAAGGAATCCAATCCTGGGGGGGTGGGGTCGTCGTGCGCGTCGAGGAGGGCGCGCGCCGTGTGTTCGTCGGTGACGAGCACCGAGCAGAGCCCGTGGCGCACGATCGCGTGCGCAATGGGGTGCTTCGCCTCGCCGCCGATGACGAGGATGCTCGTGGTGGCGCCGCGCAGCTCGTCGAGCGTGAGGCCCAGGGTGCGGGCATCCAGTTCGGGGTCGGCGATCTCGCCGTCGGCGGTGATGTAGCGGCCGATGACGTCACCGACGGCGCCTCGGGCCACAAGGCCTTCCATCTCCTCGGCGCTGAGATAGCCGCTGTCGACGTGCACCGACGTCGTGTCGGCGACGCCCGCGCTGTAGAGGTAGGCCGCGGCGCCGCGCGCTCGCGCGATGACCCCGCCGACGGTGCGGTCGCCCTCGATGGCGCGCTTCGTGTCGAGCCGCTCCAGGATGGCCGGGGTCGGCAGCAGGGTCGCCTCCCCGCCGGCCTTCTGGGCGATTATGACCGCTGTGCTCGCGGCGGTGCCGGGTCGCTTGGAAAGACTCACGCCGCCGTTGATCTGCACGACGTTGACGCCGGTCGACCAGCCTTCGGGCAGGGTCTCGGCGACCTGGTGCAGGGTGCGCCCCCAGCTGACGCCGAGCAGGCGCGGGATCGGGCGCAGGCTGACGAGGAAGTCGGCAGCGGCCTCGGCGACGCGCGCCTGCAGCTCACGGTCCTCCGTCGGCGCGGGCACGACGATCGCGTCGCGCAGGCCGAAGCGGGCGGTGAGCTCGCGCTCGAGGGCGAGGCGGCGAGCGCGCGGGTGCACGATCTCGATGCGGATGATGCCGCGGTCGCGCGCCTGCTGCAGGAGGCGGCCGACCTTCCAGCGCGTGACGCGCAGAATGGCGCCGATCTCGTCCTGCGTCTTGTTCTCTTCGTAGTAGAGCTCGGCGGCGCGCACGGCGAGAAGCTCGTTGGCGGCAGCACTGTCGGTGTCGACCACGTCTGCTCCCTCCCCCCGGCAGCCGATGTCATCGCGCGGCGCGAGTCAGTGTCGGTGCCCGGGCGTTCCCGGCTCCTCCAGCGTAGGCGGGCGGAGTCGGCCGGGGCAACATATGTTGGCGATCCTGCTCAGATGAGCAGAGCGGCGCTCGGACGACGAGCGGCGGCTCGATACGCTGGGGGAAGCCCGTTGCGCTTCACCCACCACCCCTCGACGCTCAAGGAGCACCATGACCGACCTCGCTCTTGCCGTCGACCTGGGGGGCACGAAGGTGGAGTCTGCGCTCGTGGCCGCCGACGGCGCCGTCATCCCCGGGTCGCGGCACCGTCGCCCAACGGGCTCGTCCTCCACCTCGGACGAGCTCGCGGCGGCCGTCACCGCGGCGGTCACCGAGACCCTCGCCGCCCGCCCGCGCGGCGACGAGGTGATGGGCGTGGGCATCGGCTCGGCCGGGCCGATTGCGGGCACCAGCGGCGACGTCTCCCCGCTCAATCTCCCGGCCTGGCGCGACTACCCCCTGGGCGGACTCGTCGAGCAACTGCTGCCGGGAACCCCCATCACCCTCCGCATGGACGGCATCTGCATCACCCTCGCCGAAGTCTGGAAGGGCGCCGCTCAGGGCGAGACGAACGTCATGGGCATGATCGTCTCGACCGGTGTCGGCGGCGGGCTCATGCTGGGCGGACGGGTCATCGCGGGCCCCACCGGCAACGCCGGGCACATGGGCCACGTCGCCGTGAGCGGCTTCGACGATCGCTGCGCGTGCGGCGCTCGCGGGTGCCTCGAGGCAATCGCCTCCGGCCCTCGGTCGGTGCTGTGGGCGCGCGAGCAGGGCTGGACGGGGTCGACGGGTGAGGATCTCGCCTCGTCGGCGCAGGCGGGCGACCCGATCGCGCGCGCCGCGGTCGAGCGCTCGGCGACCGCCGTAGGGCGTGCCATTGCCTCCGCCAGCGCTCTCGTCGATCTCGATGTCGTCGCCATTGGGGGCGGCTTCAGTCACGTGAGTGACGACTATATTGCGCTCATCGGCCGCGCGGTCGCCGAGCACAGCGACTTTGGCTTCGTCACCAAGACGCGCGTCGTCGCCTCAACTCTCAGCGGCGAGGGGCCCCTCATCGGAGCGGCCGCGCTCGTGCACCTCAGCGAGCTCGTTCCCTAAAGCTCCTCTTCGACAACACCTCGCGCACCGAGCATCGGTATGGCGACGACTGTCAGCGCGATCGTGACGAGCAGCACGATCAGGCTCGGCGCCCAGGACCCGGTGATCTCGTGCAGGGCGCCCAGTGCCAGGGGGGCGACCGCCGCGACGGCGTAGCCGACAGTCTGCACGAAGCCGCTGACGCTCGCCGCCGACTGCGCCGACTGCGTGCGCATCGACATGAGGGTGAGGCACATGGGGAACGTCACCTGCCCGAGGCCGATGCTGAGCACCCACACGAACACGAGCGGCTGCGGGGCTAGCAGGAGGCCACCGTAGCCGAGCAGAAACAGCAGCATCGAGGCCACGAGGATCACGGTCGGCCTGGGCAGTCGGGCCGTGAGCACGGGCGCGACGAACGCGAGCGGCAGACCGCTGATGGCGAAGACCGCGAGCAGCGACCCGGCCTCCGACGCGGTGACACCCGCGACATCCTGAAGAATCACCGGCAGCAGGGCGAACGTGACATACGCCGAAATGCTCGAGATCGTGAACGGAATCGTGATGCCCCACACGGTGCGCGACCGGGCCAGGGTCACGAAGCGGTGCGGGCCTGGCTCGGGGATGCCCGCATCCGGCTCGCTCAGGCGATCGCGAGCCCGCGCACGGGCCGCGCGCACGGCCAGCAGCAGCCACGGCACCAGTGCCGCGGTCACGAGGATCGCCCACGAGGCGAGCGAGAAACGCCAGTCGACCGCCTCACCGAGCGGCACCGCAAAGGTCGGCGGCACCGCTGACCCCGCCGCCATGATCATCGCGTAGGCCGCCGTCATGGGTCCGATCGCGAACGGGGCGAAACGCTTCACCGCACTCGGCATCAGCACGTTGCCGAAGCCCGCCCCGAGCAGCACGATGAAACTGCCCAGCACAAGCACGAGGTAGTCGCTCGCGAGAGCCCGGCTGACGTGCCCGAGAATCATCACGATGACCGCGAGCAGGAGCGTCGTCTCGAGACCCAGCCGACGCGCGACGAGCGGCGCGACGAGCCCTGAGAGGGCGAAGCCAATCGGCGGCATCATGCCGAGCACTCCCAGCGCGGCGGCGGAGAGCGGAATGTCGAGAGCGATCTGCTCCGCGAGCGGCGACAAGGCCCCCACCGGCAAGCGCAGCGTCGCCGCGATGAGCAGGATGCCCGCGATCCCCAGAAGGGATGCCCCCCGGCGGGAGACTGCGGGGGCTGAGATCACCGCACAATCCTAGGAGAGTGCGGCTGGCTCTCCGCGTACAGTGGAGCCGTGACCGACTGGGCCCGCTACCTGCCGATGAGCAACCGTGGCCGTGACGGAGACGCCGCGGTCTCCCGCACGTGGTCCCGCCCGGCGAGCGGCCTCCTTCTCTCACTCGCCAGCCTGCTCGAGTCGCACCCGGAGGCCCTCACCAGGCAGACCCTGCGCCCCGGCGTCACGGTCGAGGCCGCCGTGCGCGAACTGCTCACTCAGCGACGATGGAATCGTTGGCAGCGCTTCGCCTCAGCGATCGGCGCGCAGGAGTCGCCAAGCCCCGAGGTCGCCGCGATCGACGCAGACCGGCTGGCCCCCGTCGTGCGCGAGGACGCGGTTGCGCTCTCCGGTGCCCGCGCACGATGCTCGATCCGCGAATTCGGCGAGATCCTCGTCGCGGCACTCGACCTCGGCACGGCGCTCGACGTTGACCTCGGTGTCGACCCCTTCGCCAGCGGCGCCGTGGCGATCGACCTCGCCGTGCGCGCGCCCGCGCCGCGCCGCAGCGTTCTCACGGCACGCACCCTCGTGGCGGTGGACAGCGAGTGGCAGGTGGGCACGGGCCCCGCGCTGCCAGCGACAGCAGCCTCGATCGTGCTGTTCCTCGCCGGGCGCGGCGGGGTTCCGCCGCGTATCGACGGAACCGATCAGGAGTCGTCGGAGGGCAACCCCAGCACCTGACGGATGCGCAGCTCGTCGAGGCCCATCTGTGTCGCGAGCGCCTCACCCGACTCGAACTTACGCATCGAGCGGATGAACTCGACGAACTCGAGCTCGACCGTCGAACCGTACAGGTCGAGCTGCACGTCGATCGCGTGCGCCTCGACGGTCTTGTCGGGCACGTCGCCGAAGGTGGGGTTGTTGCCGATCGACACGGCCGCGCCGTATCGTGCGCCGTCGACGTGCAGCCAGCAGGCGTAGACCCCGTCGGCGGGAATGTAGCCCTCGGCGCCCGCCGCGAGGTTGGCGGTCGGGTAGCCGAGATCGCGACCCCGCTGGTGGCCGGGCACGACGAGCGACCGGATGCGCGGGGCGCGCCCCAGAGCTTCCGTCGCTTCGGCGATGCGGCCGGCTTCGAGAGCCGCACGGATGCCCGTCGAGGAGACCCGCCGACCGTCGGACTCGCACACGTCGTCGACGAGCGCCACGGTGAAACCGTCGCGCTCCCCCGAAGCGCGCAGCGTCTCGACCGTGCCGACGCCGCCCGCTCCAAAGCGGAAGTCTGCCCCCACGAGCACCTCGGCGGCTCCGAGACCGGTGACGAGCACGCGCTCGACGAAGTCATCCGCGCTGAGCGCGGCGAATTCGGGGGTGAAGTCGATCACGACGACGAGGTCGACCCCTGCGCTGGCGAGCGCCTCCGTCTTTTGGTCGACGCTCAACAGGGGTGGCGGTGCGGCCTCCGGTCGCAGAACCGACAACGGGTGGCGGTCGAAGGTAACAACGACCGTGCGGCGACCGGCTGCGGCATCCCTCAAACGGTCGATGACCGTGCGGTGCCCGCGATGCACGCCGTCGAATTTGCCGATCGTGACGATCGAGGGCACCGTCGGCTGCGGCACAGCGTCCAACCCGTGCACGATCGCCCCCGTCACAGCGCGGCCTCCCGTCGCCGGCTGAGCGCCACGCGGCGCAACCACACGAGCCCGAGCACGGGCAGCACGAGGGGCACGAAGGCGTAGCCGCGGCCGAACACCGACCACACGGTGTCGGCGGGGAACAGTTCGGGGTCGAGCAGGCTCAGCGTCCCCACGACGAGAACACCGGCAAGCTCGAAGACGATCGCGACGACGGCGACGCGATACCAGGTCTGACCGCGGGCGATGAGGGCGATCGTCGCGAGCACGTACACGAGGGCGGCGAGAGCCGACAGGCTGTAGGCGAGGGGCGCCACCTCAAACTTGGTGACGATCTGATAGCTCGACCGACCGAGCGCGGCGATCGCGAGCACGGCGTACACGGCCACGAGCACACGCCCGACACCGCTACCGGTCGGCCGCGGCTCACCGATGCGCTGAGGGGGTTCGCTGATCATCTCGATCAGAGTATGTCAGCGTTCCTGAGCGGACAGCGGCACCGCGAGGGCGCGGATGAACCGCCGGGCGATCAGCGTGCGCGCCAGCAGCAGGCCGGGCAGCAGCAGCCAAGCCCACCACGCGGCCGGACGCGCGAAGCTGCGCACGGTGAGCCACACGGAGCCGTTCTCCTCCCGCTCGAGCGTGAACGACTCCTCGCCCGAGAAGGCGTGCCCCGGCAGCGTGCCGACGGCATACATGACGCGGGTCTCGTCCTGCTCGAGCAGCACGACGCGGCCCGGCAGGGGCAGCCACAGGCGCGACCCGACCTGGCGACCGACGACGATGATGTCGCCCGGCCGCAGGTGTCGAGCACCCTCGGCGGTAAAGACTTCCTCGACGGCGCCGACCTCAGCGGCCTCGACGGGCTCGCCCTGCTCGTCGAACTCGACCGGCTGGTAGACACGCTCCGCCTCGATCGCGTCGACCGGGCTCATGCGCACGCCCAAGCCCGCGCCGCGGTACACCCCGCCCGTCAGCAGGGCATCCACCGCCCACTCCCACCGCTCATCGCCGTGACCGACACGGCCGCGCTGCTCCAGCGGCCGGTAGCCCTCCGGCGGGTAGCGCAGCAGCTCGGGCGCCTGGCTCGCGCCGACGGCGCCGTAGGTGACCGGCTGCGCGTGGCGCGCGGCGTCGCGGTCGGTACCCATGCCTACTTCTTGTCTTTCTTGCTCTCCACGTCACCCGAGAGGGCGGCGATGAACGCCTCTTGCGGAACCTCGACGCGGCCCACCATCTTCATGCGCTTCTTGCCCTCCTTCTGCTTCTCGAGCAGCTTGCGCTTACGGGTGATGTCACCGCCGTAGCACTTGGCGAGCACGTCTTTGCGCATCGCGCTAATCGACTCGCGCGCGATGATGCGGGCACCGATCGCGGCCTGGATGGGCACCTCGAACTGCTGGCGCGGGATGAGCTTCTTGAGGCGCTCGGTCATGAGCACGCCGTAGGCGTAGGCCTTCTCACGGTGCACGATCGCGCTGAAGGCGTCGACCGCCTCGCCCTGCAACAGAATGTCGACCTTCACCAGGTCGGCCGCCTGGTCGCCGCTGGGCTCATAGTCGAGGCTCGCGTAACCAGCGGTCTTACTCTTCAGGTGGTCGAAGAAGTCGAACACGATCTCGCCGAGCGGCATCGTGTACTTAATCTCGACCCTGTCCTCACCGAGGTACTCCATGCCGATGAGCTGGCCGCGGCGGCTCTGGCACAATTCCATGATCGTACCCACGTAATCCTTGGGGGCGAGAATGCCCGCCGCGACCATCGGCTCGGTGACGCTCGCGATCTTCGTGCCGGTCGGGAACTCGCTCGGGTTCGTGACCGTGATCTCCTTGCCGTCCTCCGTGACCACCTCGTAGGTCACGCTCGGCGCCGTGGAGATGAGGTCGATGCCGAACTCTCGCTCGAGCCGCTCGGTGATGATCTCGAGGTGCAGCAGCCCCAAGAACCCGCAGCGGAACCCGAACCCGAGCGCCACCGAGGTCTCCGGCTCGTAGTTGAGGCTCGCGTCGGAGAGTTTGAGCTTGTCGAGCGCCTCCCGCAGCACCGGGTAGTCGCTGCCGTCGATCGGGTACAGGCCCGAGAACACCATGGGCTTCGGGTCGGTGTAGCCGGGCAGGGGGTCAGTCGAGGGCTTCTGCGCGGTGGTGATCGTGTCGCCCACCTTCGACAGCCGCACATCCTTCACACCGGTGATGAGGTAGCCGACCTCGCCCACCCCGAGCCCCTTACTGGGTGTCGGTTCGGGAGCGCTCACGCCGATTTCCAGCAACTCGTGCGTCGCGCGCGTCGACATCATCTGGATGCGCTCGCGCGGGCTCAGATGCCCATCCACCATGCGCACATAGGTGATGACGCCGCGATACGCGTCATACACGGAGTCGAAGATCATGGCGCGAGCGGGAGCCTCGGCGTCGCCGGTGGGCGGCGGGATACGCTCCACGACGCGGTCGAGCAGCTCTTCGACGCCCTGCCCGGTCTTGCCGCTCACGCGCAGCACGTCCTCGGGCGACCCGCCGATGAGGCTCGCGAGCTCGCGCGCGTACTTCTCCGGGTCGGCCGCCGGCAGGTCGATCTTGTTGAGCACGGGGATGATCGTGAGGTCGTTCTCGAGCGCGAGGTACAGGTTCGCGAGCGTTTGCGCCTCAATGCCCTGCGCGGCATCCACGAGCAGGATCGCGCCCTCGCAGGCCGCCAGGCTACGGCTCACCTCGTAGGTGAAGTCGACGTGACCGGGGGTGTCGATCATGTTCAGGGCATAGGTCTGAGGCTTCCCGCCCTCGGCGGCAGGCACGGCCCAGGGCATCCGGACAGCCTGCGATTTGATCGTGATGCCGCGCTCGCGTTCGATGTCCATGCGGTCGAGGTACTGCTCGCGGGCTTGGCGGTCGCTCACGATACCCGTGATGCCGAGCATGCGGTCGGCAAGGGTCGACTTGCCGTGATCGATGTGCGCGATGATGCAGAAATTGCGGATCAGCGTCGGGTCGGTCGCGGCGGGGGCGAGGGTCGTGGAAGCGCGAGGAGACATTGTGGGCCATTCTCCCACGCACCGGCGGGCCCGACGAACCGGCTGATTGTCGCCCAGCGCCGCGCCCTGGTAATGTTGCCTGTTGGCTTGCGTGTCAGAAAGCCCTCTCTCTTTCGACACGGAATGCGGCTGGGTCAGTTCGCCACGAAGCACCACGCTTCGCGGGCACCCCCACCCCGGCCGCGTCACACATCAACCACACCTCACACGAAAGTCGATACATGGCGAACATCAAGTCGCAGATCAAGCGCATCAAGACCAACCTGAAGGCTCAGGAGCGCAACAAGGCCATCAAGAGCGAGCTCAAGACCGCGATCCGCCGCACGCACGCGGCCATCGCGACGGGCGACAAGGCTGCCGCCTCGGAGGCTCTCGTCGTCGCGACGAAGAAGCTCGACAAGGCCGCCAGCAAGGGCGTCATCCACGAGAACCAGGCCGCGAACCGCAAGTCGGCCATCGCCAAGCAGGTCGCCGCGCTCTAGCACCTCCGCCACGCGCGTTCCGCGTCGCACACAGCGCACGCACGCCCCGCCGCACCCAGTAAGGGTCGGCGGGGCGTCGTCGTTTCTGCGGATGCTCGGCTCGCGTGGGGCGGCTGGGCTAGTGGCCCTGGCCGCGGGTGGCGACGACGCGCACGAGGGTTTCGAGGGCGAAGACGGGGTCGCGGCCCGCGCCCTTGACCTGCGCGTCGCACTCGGCGGCGGCGAGGATCGCGCGACCGAGCCCGGCTTCCTCCCAGCCCTGCAGATCGCGGCGGGCGCGGTCGACCTGCCAGGGGGCGAGGCCCAGCTGCGAGGCAACCTGACCGCCTCCCCCGCGCGTGCCGCCGACCTTTGCCATCGTGCGCAACTTCATCGCGAACGCCGCGACCATGGGTACGGGGTCGGCTCCGGTGTCGAGCGCGTGCCGCAGCAGCCCCAGGGCTTCGCCGTGACGCCCGGCGATCGCGGCGTCGGCGACCGCGAAGGCGTTGGTCTCGACGCGGCCGCCGTAGTACTTGGTCACCGTCTGTTCGGTGATCTCACCCTCGGTGTCGGCGAGCAACTGCTGGCAGGCGCTCGCGAGCTCACCCAGGTCGTCGCCGAACGCGCTCACGAGGGCGCGCAGGGCGAGCGGCGCGATCGGCCGACCCGCGTGGCGGAACTCGGCGGCCGCGAAGTCGGCCCGGTCGCTGTCGCGCTTGAGCTCGGCGCAGATGACCTCGATGCCGCCGCCCGTGCCGCTGCGGATCGCGTCGAGCAGCTTCTTGCCGCGGACTCCCCCACCGTGGCGCAGCAGCACGACCGTGTCGTCGGCCGGCTGCTCGAGGAACGCCAGCGCGTCCTCCAGGAACGCGTCGGTGCACTTCTCGACCGTGTTGACGCGGATCAGCCGCGGCTCCCCGAACAGGGAGGGGCTCGCGAGGGTGAGCAGCTCGCCGGGCGCATACGTATCAGCCCCCAGGTCGTGCACCTCGAGGCTGGGGTCGTGCGCGCGCAGGGCATCCCGCAGCATCGTCGACGCGCGGTCGGCGAGGAAGGATTCGGGGCCCGTGACGAGGACGACGGGCGCTGGCCTGATGTCGTGCCAGGCCACCTGCGGGATGCTCGCCTTGGCACGCGCTGAGCCCGACGACCTCTTCGTGGCGGCCATCACGCTCCTTTGGCGCTCGAGTTCGGGTGAGTGCCGGCATGCGGCTCCCTCAGCCTAGTCAGCGCCACCGACCGCAGCGCCGCCGAGCCCGTGCCCCGGCTGTGCGGGCGGCGAGCCCGCAGAGACCGTGCCGCGCTGCGCCCACAGCAGCCAGCCCGCCTCCTCCCCTGGAGCGACGAGCACCGTCCCGTGCGCGTCCGACCGCGCGACGACGGCACCCGCCGCGCTCGCTGCCTCGAGCGCCTCGAGAGTGGGATGCCCGTACCCGTTGTCGGCGCCGACCCCGATGAGGGCAAGGGCGGGGTCGGCGCGCGCGTAGAACTCGGCATACTGATCGCCCGCACCGTGGTGGGCGACAACGATGACGTCGACGGGCCGCACGGCATCGAGCAGTAACCGTTGCCCGGAGGCCCCGATGTCTCCGAGGCTCAGCAGGCTCGGGCAGCGGCCGCACGACGACCCGCCACGCCACTCGGTCACGAGGCTCGCGTCGTTGCCGGGCACGACGCCTCGATGCGCGGCCGGGGCGAGCACACGCCACCGATACCCGCCGAGCGCACCCTCCCAGCCCTGCGAGACCGTCTGAACGGATGCCCCGCTCGCGCTCAGCGCCGCCACCACCGCCTCGTCCGCGGGTCGCCCCACGGGCCCGACGAGCACCGTATCGACGCGCCCCTCGACGACCTCCACGGCTCCCACGTGGTCGTCATCGAAGTGGGTGAGCACGAGCAGGTCGAGCCGCTGCACGCCGAGGGTGTCGAGGCAGCGCCGCAGCAGCTCGGCATCGCGCCCCGTGTCGATGAGCGCCGTCTGCCCGCCGTCGCGCACGAGCACGGCATCCCCCTGCCCGACGTCGCACTGGGCGATGCGCCAGTCGGCGGGGCGCTGCAGCAGCGTGAGCGCGTGGGCGCCCGCGGTCGCCCCCGCGATGACGACGACCATGCTCACGCCCACGACGGTGAGTCGCCGGCGCACACGATCAGACCCCAGCCGCGCCGGTACCCCGACGGCGAGCAGAGCCACCACGGTCAGCAGCCCGAGCAACACGGCGCCGAGGCCACCCTCCGGCCACGGCAGCACCGAGCCCGGCAACCCCGAGGAGACGGTGGCAATACCCGCGATCCACGAGGAGGGCAACCACGCGATGGCCGCGGCGACGGTGGCGAGCGGAGGTGCGACGGGGGCCAGCACGCACGCGATCATCCCGATGATCGTCGCGACGGGCGCGGCAGGCGCCGCGAGCACGTTCGCGATGACGCCCGTGAGCGGCACCTCAGGCGCGAGAAGGATCAGCACGGGCTGGCACACGAGCTGCGCGGCGAGGGGCACAGCGATCCACAGGGCGAGACCCGCGGGTAGCAGGGTGCGCAGGCGCTCGGCGAGCGGCCCGGCGAGCACGAGCAGCGCGGAGGTCGCGAGCACCGAGAGCACGAAGCCGTAGGCGCGCGCGATCCACGGGTCGAGTACGAGGATGCCCAGCACGGCGAGGGCGAGCACGGGCAGCCCCTGCGCGGGTCGGCCGCTCGCGAGAGCGAGCAGCACAACGGCCGCCATGATGGCGGCGCGAATAACACTCGGCTCGGGCGTCACGAGCAGCACGAAGCCGCCGAGGGCGGTGAGGGCGACGCTGATGCGCACGATGCGCGGCCAGCGTAGTAGCGCCCCGAGGCCCATGATGAGCCCGACGACGACCGCGCAGTTGGCCCCCGAGACGGCGGTCAAGTGGCTGAGCGCGCTGCGCTTCATCGCGGCGTCGAGTTCGTCAGAGACAGCGCTGGTGTCACCAATTGCGAGCCCCGGCAGCAGCGCGGCGCCCTCACCGGCGAACGGCTCCATGAGCTCGAGGAATCGCTCGCGCAGGTCGTCGGCCGCCCCCAAGAGCGGCGGCGAGGCCCCGACCGGAGTGAGTTCACCGCGCATGCGGGCCAGGGCGACCCGATCGTCGCCCGCATCAACCGCGACGAGCGTCACGGCACCCTCGAGGCGCGTGCCGAGCGGCCAGCGCCCGACCGGCTGCACCCCGAGCAGGCGCACCGGCACCGTCACCGCATAGCCGGTGCCGTCGCGATCGATAATGCGCTCAAGGCGCGCATTAACGGATGCCCCGCGCCAGTCACCCGCCCCAGTAGCCTCGACGCCCGCAGTGCCGCCGTCTGAAGAGCTACCGATCGTCTGCTCGAGCGACAGCACGACCTCGATGCGCTCCCCCGACGCGAGGGCTTCGCGCACGGGCGGTGGCTCGCGCGGTCCCGCGGCGAGCGCGACCGCGGTGCCGAGCACCGCCACAACCAGAAGGGAGGGCAGCGCGAGCTCGGTAGCGCGACGGGCGGCAGCGGCCCGCTCAAGCGAGTCGCGTCTGCCCACGACCCACAACACCAGGCCCACGAGCAGTGCCCCGCCCGTCACGCCCATACCCCACGCGACCGGGTGCGGGGTGCCGATGAGCAGCATGACGACGACCCAGCCGATCCCGACCGGCAGGGCGAGCCGCGCGTCGGTCACACGGTCACCTGGTCGCGGAACCCCGCGAGGGTCTTCTCGCCGATACCCGAGACGGCGAGCAGCTCGTCGACGGAGCGAAAGCCGCCGTTCTGCTCGCGCCAGGCGATGATGCGGCTCGCGAGCGCGGGCCCGATGCCGGGCAGTGACTCGAGCGCGACCGCATCCGCCGTGTTGATGTTGACGAGGCCAGAGCCCGCTCCCGCGGCGCCACTGGCTCCTGCGCCCGCGCTCGGCGGCGGAGCTTCCCCGACGCGCGGCAAGTACAGCTGCTCTCCGTCGGCGACGAGGCGGGCAAGGTTGACCGCCCCGAGGTCGGCGTCATCGGTGGGGCCGCGCGCGGCGGCGATCGCGTCGACGACGCGCGCACCCGCGGCCAACTCGACGAGGCCGGGCTCGACGACCGCGCCGTGCACGTGCAGCACGAGCCGCGCGGTGTCGGCCTCTGGGGCGAGGATGCCCGCAGCCTCGCCCGCCGATGGCCCAGCATCCTCAGGGTCGACCGACGCGGCACCAGCCTCAGAGCCCGCCGCGCCGGCCCCGACAGCAACGGTCTCGCCGCCCGGCGTCACGATCGCGGCAACGACGGCGGCACTCACCCCGAGCAGGGCGAGCACGACAACTCCCGTCGCGGCCGCCCGCACGCGCACACCGCGCCGGGGCGGCCCGCCAGGCTGCGCGGGGGCAAGGTCGCTCACGCACGGAGGCTAGGCGCACCCCCGACACTCACGAGCGCGGCGCCGACAACCGGGGAGAGCCCTACTTCTTGGTCGCGATGTTGACGACTCGTGGGGCCCGCGCGATGACCTGCGCGATTTCTTTATCGCCGATCGCCCGCTGCACGGCTGCGGAGGCCCGCGCGAGCGATTCGAGCTCGTCGTTGCCGATCTTGGGGCTCACTTCGAGCCGGTCGCGCACCTTGCCGTCGACCTGCACGACCGCGGTGACCTGCTCGTCGACGAGCAGCAGCGGGTCGGCCTTGCGCCAGCCCGCGAACGCCACAAGCGTCTCCTTCGTGCCGTCGAAGTGGCCGAGCCGCTGCCACATGTCGTCCGCCGTGTGCGGCGCGTAGAGCGACAGCCCAATGGCGACGACCTCGACAGCTTCGCGCACCGCGGGGTCGCCCGCGCCGGGCCCCGTGTCGATGGCCTTGCGGATCGCGTTGACGAGTTCCATGGTGCGCGCGACGCCCACGTTGAACTTGAAGGCCTCGATGAGCCCGGGCACCTCTGAGAGGTAGCGGTGAGTGACGCGGCGCAGTGCCTGGTCGCCGGTGTCGGGGTCGGCGCCGACAGGCGCGGTGACCTCGCCCGAGAGTCGCCAGGCGCGCGCGAGAAACTTCTGCGAACCCGTGACCGACACATCACGCCAGTCGATGTCGTCCTCCGGCGGGCCGGCGAAGGCCATCGTCAGGCGCACGGCGTCGACGCCGAACTGGTCGAGCTCCTCGGTGAAGTACACGAGGTTGCCCTTCGATTTCGACATTTTGGCGCCGTCGAGGATGACCATGCCCTGGTTGAGCAGAGCACTGAACGGTTCGGTGAAGCTCACGTAGCCGAGGTCGAAGAGCACCTTCGTGATGAAGCGCGCGTACAGCAGGTGCAGAATCGCGTGCTCGACGCCGCCCACGTACTGGTCGACGGGGGCCCACTTCTCAGCCTCGGCCGGGTCAAAGGCCTGTGTCGGGTCGGTCGGGTTGAGGAAGCGCAGGAAGTACCACGACGAGTCGACGAAGGTGTCCATCGTGTCGGTGTCGCGGCGCGCGGGGCGACCGTCGGGCGTGGTCGTCACGACCCACTCCTCGACGCCGCCGAGGGGCGACGTACCCTTCGGCTTCATGTCGATGCCGTCGGAGGGCGGCAGCACGAGCGGCAGAGAATCCTGCTGCAGCGGTATTTCTTCGCCGTCTTCCGTGTACATGATCGGAATCGGCGTGCCCCAATAGCGCTGACGGCTGATGAGCCAGTCGCGCAGGCGATAGGTCTTGGATGCCCGGCCCGTGCCGCGCTCCTGCAGCAGCTCGATCGCCCGCTTGATGGCGTTCGACTTGCTGAGGCCGTCGAGGGGCCCCGAGTTGATCATGCGCCCGTCGCCGACGAGCGCCTCCCCCGTGATGGCGGGGTCAATGGTCGGCGGTTCCTCGTTGAGCATCTCTTCGGTGATGACGGGAATCGTGCCCGTCATGGGCGCGAGCGTGTCGAGCACCATGCGCACGGGCAGGTCGTACGTTCGCGCGAAGTCGAGGTCGCGTTGGTCGTGAGCGGGCACGGCCATGATCGCGCCGGTGCCGTAGTCCGCGAGCACGTAGTCGGCCGCCCAGACGGGAATCCGCTCACCGCTGACGGGGTTGATCGCCCAGCGGCCGAGGGGCACGCCTGTCTTCTCGCGCGTGGCATCCTGCCGGTCGATCTCGCTCTTCTTCTGGGTCGACTCGAGGTATGCCTGGAAGGCGGCGCGCACCTCGGAGCTGGAGCCCGCGACGAGCTCGGCCGCGAGGTCGCTCTCGGGCGCGACGACCATGAAGGTCGCCCCGAACAGCGTGTCGGGGCGGGTCGTGAAGACCGTCACGGGCTGCTCGCGCCCCTCGATGACGAAGTCGACGTCGGCGCCGACCGAGCGGCCGATCCAGTTGCGCTGCATCGCGAGCACCTTCGACGGCCACGAGCCCTCGAGCTGGTTGAGGTCGTCGAGCAGGCGATCGGCGTACTTCGTGATCGCGAAGTACCACTGCGTGAGCTTCTTCTTGACCACGACCGCACCCGAGCGGTCGGAGGTACCGTCGGGCAGCACCTGCTCGTTGGCGAGCACCGTCTGGTCGACCGGATCCCAGTTGACCCAGCTGTCTTTGCGGTAGGCGAGACCCTTCTTGTACATCTCCAGGAACAGCCACTGGTTCCAGCGGTAGTACTCGGGGTCGGAGGTGTGCAGCACGCGATCCCAGTCAAAGCTCGCAGCGTAGCGCTTCATCGACGCTTTCTGCTGCTCGATGTTCTGGTACGTCCACTGCCGCGGGTCAGCCCCGCGCTTGATCGCGGCATTCTCGGCGGGAAGGCCGAACGAATCCCAGCCGATGGGGTGCAGCACGGTGAAGCCGCGCTGGCGCCAGTAGCGGGCGACGATGTCGCCGAGCGCGTAGACCTCGGCGTGCCCCATGTGGAGGTCACCGGAGGGGTACGGGAACATGTCGAGGATGTACTTGCGCGGCTTGGCATCGGTCGCGTCCGACGTCGAGAACGGCGCAAGCTCCTCCCACACGGGCGCCCAGTGCGCCTCGATGCGGCGGAAGTCGTAGTCGTTCTCGTCGTGCTTGTCGTGGTGGCTCACGCTGCTCACAGTTCTCTCACTCGCGATGCTGCAGGGGGTGGGTGCTCGCGCGAGCGCAGGCGGCGATGGCCGCGCCCGGCACGAACTCTCAGGGTACCGGCTGAGCCTCCACGCCCAGCACTCCCAGCAGCGCCCGCGCCTTGAGATGCATCTCGGCCCTCTCCGCATCCGGATCACTCAGCGCGGTCACGCCACCGCCGGCGCCGACGGTCACCGTGGCCGGTTCACCACCCTTGTTCTCGAGAAGGATGCTGCGGATCACCATCGCGAGATCTGCCGAGCCGTCCACACCGAGGTAGCCGAAGGTGCCCGAGTAGACGCCGCGCGGGGCTGACTCAAGCTCGGCGAGCAGCTCGATCGCACGCCGCTTCGGGGCGCCGGTCATCGACCCGGCGGGCAGGCAGGCGGCGACCGCGTCGAGTGCGTCGAGACCATCACGCAGTCGGCCCTGCACGGTGGAGACGAGCTGGTGCACGTGAGCGTAGCTCTCCACCTCCAGCAGGCCGGTGACGGCGACGGTGCCCACCTCGCTCACCCGCGAGAGGTCGTTGCGCATGAGGTCGACGATCATGAGGTTCTCGGCCTGCTCCTTGTCGCTCGCCGACAGCTCGGCGGCGAGCGCCGCATCCCGCACCGGGTCGTGGTGCCGCGCGCGGGTGCCCTTGATGGGTCGAGTGCTCACGACTCGGTCGGTCACCCGCAGGAACGTCTCGGGACTCGCGCTGAGCAGCGTGCTGCCACCGATGCGCAGCAGGGCGCCGTGATGGGCGGGGCTGCCCCGTCGCAGCCTCCGGTACACCGCGATCGGGTCGTGCCGCCCGGTCACGGTGGCCTGCGTCGTGAGGCACAACTGGTACGCCTCACCCTCACGAATCGCCTCCTGGCACTGCCGCACCTGCTGCGCATACTCGGCGTCGTCGACACGCCACGCAGCACTCGCGGGCGGGGGCTCGTCAAGGGGCGGCGGGGATGCTGTGCTCACGCCAGCGATGAGCCCGAGCATCCGGTGCCGCCAGTCGGCGAGGTCGCCGATCCAGTCTCCGCTGCCGTGCGCGTCGAGCGCGATGAGTCGCAGCGTGCCCGTCTCGTGGTCGAGCAGCACGCCGCGGTCGACGCGCAGCCAAGCCGCGCGGTGGTGGCCCGGCACGGGCGGAGTGGGCATACCCATCGTCTCGCCCCGCAGTTCGTAGCCGAACCAGCCGACGAGCCCCAGCGGCACCACCTCGGCGGCCGCGGCGAGAGCGGGCATGTCGGCGAGCGCCGCGCGCAGGGCTGGCAGCACGGGCTGCGTGTCGTCGAGCCGCACACGCTCCCCCACCGCGAGCAGGCTCACGCCCGTGCGCGCGCCCATCCCACTGTCGAGCCAGACGAGCCCGTCAGCGCCCGGGTGGGCGGCGTCGAGCGCGAGCAGGAGTGCTTCGGCCGCCTCGGAGAGGTCACCCGTCAGCGCGAGCTGGGGCGCCGCAGACTCGACGAGCAGACCGGCACGCATACGCTGAATCTTATGAGTGAAGGCCTGCACGTCTGGCGTGGCACGACCGCGCCCGGCGGGCCGTGGCAGCCGGTCGACTGGTGCGACCCGCAGGCGGGGTCGGTGCTCGTCGCCGACTCGTGGCGCGTCATCGACGGTGCGGTGGCGGGGCTCGACCACCACCGCGACCGGTTTCTGGCCAGCGCCGCCACGCTGCTCGGCGAGCCGACGGAGGCGCAGGCGTTCTGGGCGGCCGCTGTCGAACTCGTCCCGCCCGCGGGCGACTGGTTCCCCCGTGTCGAACTGCGCGCACGCGGCGACGGTGCACAGCTCTCGTTGCGGGTGCGCCCGACACCCGCAACGGGCACCGAGGTCGTCGTCGCCACCGCGCCGCACGACCCGCGCCTTCAGCCCCGCGTCAAGGGCCCCGACCTCGACGCGCTGCAGGGTCTGCGCACCCGCGTGCAGCCCGCCGGCGCGGGC